>WNFW01000017.1_pt1 | contig 95810 bp, 89 predicted proteins | sample 5400131 | NCBI WGS metagenome assembly WNFW01 (sample SAMN13153362, study PRJNA577476) | soil metagenome | isolation source: 20 cm soil or saprolite under grassland replicate 1 | place: USA:California | collected 2016-06-15
GTTCGCCGGAACGACCCTGCTGCTCTCCGGAACCGCGCTGCTCGCTTGCTATTTCCCTGCGCGACGCGCGACCCGCGTCGATCCCATGCAAGCTCTACGGCACGAATAAGTGAAACAAAGCATCTCGCGGAAGTGCCTTCGGTTGTTATCTTGGTCCAGATAGGGAGCCGAACAGCTTCCGTAATGTCTTAGTGTTCACAAGAATACGGCAAGGAGTCTCTTAAGAATCTGCATAGCGCCTCCGTCCGGAATGAGAGGATGAGGAAGAATTTGGTTACCGAGTTGAGACTACACCAGAAATTGGACAGTTATTCCCTGTCGTGTCTAATCAGGGCTGTCGAACCACTGCACTTGCGGTTCTTTGGCGGCGAAAGAATTCACTATCGTGGACCATCGCGCATCGATTCGTTCGAGGGATGAAAGCTGCATCGTTGATCGCCCGGTCCGCGAAAAGCTGCCTTGTCATGCTCAGTTTACAGGCCAACGCCTCGTGCCACTAACTACTAGCGGGGAAGATAATCGCCCAAACGGGATGAATCTCCCAGAGCGAACCAACCTGAGGCGAGCCGTGATGGTTTCCTCGCTGAGGGTTTGTCGTGCTGACGTGCCACGCGTCATAAAATCCGAAGCCGAGAACCTGAATGCGAATGGCATGAGTCAGCGTCGTGCGCGCGTGCAGCGTCACGCCGGCTGCATGAAGCCCGCTTAGCAGCGCATTTCGGGCTGGAACAAACGGCGCAGTTTGCGGAATCTCAACAATTACACGGTCACTGTTCACCGACCCACCCACTTCGCTGACTTCTAGATGAAAGTCGCAGTCGTTCGGCTCAATGTTAACTACCCAAAGGTCGCCCTTGAGGGTGAATACTGAGGTTTCGCGCGGATCGATCGGCTGGGCGGATGTTCGAGAACCTGGCGAATTGACTCCTACAGCGGGTGGGGACGCAACAATCTCTGTAACAGTGATCAGTTGTACGCCGGGGTTTTGTTGTGGAGGAGTTCGATGCTTCATGCGCGTACGATTCTGTTGGGCGAGGGGCTGAGTCGGCGTGCAGGTTATGTCTGCCCGCGCTGCCGAGACACACAACACCGCAAACAAGAAACCGAGTATAACTCTGCGCATATTGTCGCTCCTTTAGCCGGTGACGTCGCAGTATTGCCTGATTCTGCTGGCGGCCTGAGCAGTAACACCGCTCGCATATCCGCTGGGATGGAAGAAAGGTGGCTGTAGGCCGCTGGCGGGCGCCTCGACGAGGCGCGCAGACGTGATGATCGCCGGCCCTCCCGGAGCTTCCAGGTTGAACGCTGTCAGCGCAGCGCATTTCTGCGCGTCGGCGCTAGGCGGCCCACTTGGCGGGTTCTGCGCCGCAGCCAAAGCTGACTCAGTCAAGCAAAACGCTATGACGAAACCAATTCGGCTCATTCGCGATGTGAATTTGTTTTGCTGCGGACGCAAGACCTCCTTCAACGGCGCAAGCTGCTCCAGAATGTGACCTTTCATCTGACTCCCTGCTGCTCCCTTTTGCCCTGCGATTGTGTGCATGTGTCCATCGCTATAGGTGCGCCTGTAGAGGTACCGCGAATTGCTCCGAGAATACCAAGATCGATTCGCGTTTGCAGGGAATTACGGTTGCAGCAGAGCTATACCAAATTCACTTAAGCATTCCCCTTGACCTTCTAGGGAGAGTGGCGCATGCTCACTCCACTAGAAGCAAATAGGAGAGGGCGATATGGGTAAGCAAAAGCCGGAACTGCCGCAGGGGACGCTCGACATGCTGGTGCTGAAGGCACTCTCTTTGGTCAAGGTGGAAGAGGGCACGCTGTACCCGGCGCTCTACCGCATTGAGCAACGCGGGTGGATCAAAAGCGAGTGGGGAGTATCGGAGAACAACCGACGCGCGCGCTATTACAAACTGACACGCGCGGGCCGCAAGCAACTCGGAGTAGAAGAGGCTAAATGGTCGCACCTGTCGATGGCCGTGGGCAAGGTGCTGCGGACGGTCTGAAGGAGAAGAGCATGGGATGGCTTGAGAAACTCAGGATGCGATTGCGCGCTCTACGGCATGGCGAGGAAGTGCATGGCGAGATCGCGGAAGAGTGGCAGTTTCACATTGATTTGCGGACGGAAGAGAACATCCGGCGCGGAATGACGCCGGAGGAGGCGCGACAGAGCGCGGAGCAACATTTTGGAAATGCGGGATATATCAAAGATGTGAGCTGGGACGTGCGGGGCGGAGGAATCATGGAAACTCTCTGGCAGGACGTGCGATGCGGAGCTCGGCAGTTGCGGAGAAGCCCTGGATTCACATTTGTGGCGCTGCTCTCGCTGGGACTGGGGATTGGAGGCAACGCGGTTATCTTCAGTTTGATCAGCACGATTCTGCTGCGGCCGTTGCCGATTAGCCATCCGGAACAGGTGTTCGCGATTCACCAAGGGAAAGAAAAAGATGCTTCGTACTCGCAGTCAATGTCCTACCCCAATTACAAAGACATCAGGGATCGGAATGCAGTTTTGTCTGGAATGGCAGTGTATCGATTCGACCCCATGAGCTTGAGCCACAACGGGAGTAACGAGCGTGTTTGGGGCTACCTAGTCTCTGGGAATTATTTTGACGTGCTGGGTGTGCAGGCATTTTTGGGACGAACGTTTACGGTCGACGAGGATCGCACTCCAAATTCGCGTCCGGTAGCGGTGCTGAGTTATGGCTGCTGGCAGCGGCGTTTTGGTGGCGCGCCAGGAATTGTGGGCAGCTCGATTCAGATTAATGGTCACAGCTTTACAGCGATTGGCGTGGCACCGCCCGGATTTACGGGGACGGAGAGCGTATTCACGCCCGAGTTCTGGGTGCCGAGCATGATGCAGGAGTGGATCGAAGCAGGAAGCGGGCTGGAAGGTCGCGGCAACGGTCAGTGGCTTCCTTTCGGCCGGCTGAAGCCTGGGATAAACCTGGAGCAGGCACGAGCGCAATTGAACACCGTGGCCCGGCAACTGGGGCAGGAGTACCCAAAAACGGACGAGGGAATGTCGCTGCGGTTGACTCCGCCGGGATTGGTTGATCCGAATCTGCGGAGCGCGGTGATCGCATTCAGCGGCGCACTGATGCTAACCGTGCTGCTGGTCCTGCTGATTGCGTGCACCAATCTCGCGAGCTTGCTTTTGGCGCGCGCCACGCAGCGGCGGAAAGAGATTGCTGTGCGGATGGCCATCGGAGCGACACGGGCTCGGCTTGCGTGGCAGTTGCTGACAGAGAGCGTGATGCTTTCCGTGACGGGGGCGGCGTTTGGACTTGCGATTGGCCAGGCGCTGATCCTAGTGGCGCGAGCGTCGCTTCCTCGAACGGATTTTGCGCTGACACTGGACCTGCGGATGGATTGGCGGGTCGTGAGTTTCGTAGTGGCGCTGGCAGTGGTGACGGGAATCAGCTTCGGCCTTGTGCCGGCGCTGCAGGCGAGCCGTTCCGATGTTGTCTTCGCGCTGAAAGAAGACACGTCTGGCGGGCAGCGGCGAGCGTGGTTGCGGGGCGCGCTGGTGGTGATGCAGGTTGCACTTTCGTTCGTTTTGCTGATCACGGCGGGATTGACGGTGCGAAGCCTGGAACACACGGAGGCCCTTGGCCCGGGGTTCGATCCGAACAATGCCGTGACCATGTCGGTCGACCTGGGGCTGCAAGGATACGATGAGAAGAGGGGAGAGAATTTCTATCAGCAGTTGGCCGAACGCGTTCGAGTATTGCCTGGAGTGAAGTCAGCTGGGTGGATAGCAAGATTGCCGCTGGCGCTGGATGTGAGCACGACGGACGTTTATCCCGAAGGACAAGCGGAACCACGCGCTGAAGAAATGCCGTCTGCCATTTATGAGAGCGTCAGCCCGGCCTACTTTGCGACGATGGGAATTCCGATTGTTGCTGGACGGGATTTTGCCGGAAGCGACATCGCGAGATCGCCAGGAGTGGTCATCGTCAACGAAACGCTCGCGCAGCGATTTTGGCCAAGCCAGAATGCGATCGGCAAGCGTTTGCACTCGGGAAACACAGACGTGCTTGAGGTGGTAGGAGTCGTAAGGAACGGCAAGTACCAGAGCCTGGGAGAAATTCCGGCGCTGATGGTCTACTATCCGCTCACGCAAGTCTATGCGACGTCGGCGGCCCTGGTGATACGGACAAGCGTCGATCCAGGAGCGGAAATATCCAGTGTGAGGAGCGAAGTGCAAAAACTCGATCCCCAATTGCCGATCTATGATGCAAAGACGCTGAAGGAACACATGCGGCTTGCGCTATTCCCATTACACGCGGGAGCAATGGTGGCCGGGAGCTTTGCGTTGCTCGCCATGGTTCTTGCGGCCATCGGAATATATGGAGTGATGGCCTATTCCGTGGGCCAGCGCACGCACGAGATCGGCATCCGGATGGCGCTTGGGGCGCGGGCCAGCGACGTGTGGAAGATGGTGTTGAAGCAGGGAGTGATAATCACTGCGATAGGGATGGTTTTCGGATTAGTCTGTGCGATCGGATTGTCGGGCGTGGTGGCAAGTATGCTCTATGGGGTGAGTGCCACGGATCCGTTGACATTTTTGTTCATTACGTTGCTGCTGTCCGCTGTGGCCCTGGCGGCTTGCAATATTCCAGCGCGGAGGGCAACGAAAGTGGATCCAGTCATTGCGATAAGGAGCTTGTGAAACTTTAGAGAGCAGGCTGGCAAGAATTCTCAGGCCTTGTCACCAACCGGCGTGGCCCTTCAGACTCCTTCGGTCTCAATTGTATCCGACAGCGCTGACGACGTATCTGTGCGAAGGGGGACAACAGTACACTGACTTGGAAGCCTCTGTGACGGACCTGGCCGGGCGCTACTCCTGGGTGACGGGCAACTCTGACGTAACGCGATTAGGTAAGGGTTGCCGACAAACTTGCGATTATTCAGGAATGCAATGGATTCTTCTGCTTGACACATAGCCATTTGGCTATGTATTATGCTGCGCCATGCGGCATGATCGGCACGATGGGATATTTCGAGCGGTGGCCGACCCCACACGCAGAAGCATTCTTGAGCGGCTGCAGCAGCGCGAGCTTACAGTGCTTGAGCTCTGCGAGCCGTTTCGGATCACCCAGCCATCGCTCTCAAAGCATCTGGCGGTCCTGAGGCGCAGCGGTCTGATCGTCGCGCGGCGTTCAGGCCGCCATCGCTATTACCGGCTCGATCCCAAGCCGCTCGAGCAGATCGCCGCATGGGCCGCACAGTTCCGCGACGTCAGAGATCGTTCCGGACACGTCTGGCGTTTGTCGCAAATCAATCAGCGAAAGGACACATGACATGGCCATCCTCGGAGGAAGACCAAACAATCGGCAAGTAGTTCCTTATCTCATGGTGCGCGACGGCCGCGCCGCGCTCGAGTTTTATCAGAAAGCGTTCGGCGCGCAGGTTCTCTACCAGGCGCCGATGCCGGGGATGCCCGGCATCTTCGCGCAGTTCAAGATCGGCGAATCGTATCTCCAACTCACCGACATGCCCGGATTCGACCCGAAGGGTCCGCGCTCGCCGGAAACGCTGGGAGGCACAAGCGTGGTGCTGGAGATGTATGTCGACGATGTAGATAAGAGCTTTGCCCAAGCTGTCCAACTAGGGGGGACACCGTTGCTTCCACCGACAGACATGTTTTTTGGCGATCGCTATTGCTGGGTGGGCGATCCGTGGGGACACGTCTGGGCGCTAGCAACGGTAAAAGAAACGCTCAACGAGGGCGAGGTGCAACGCCGCGCCGAAGAATTCATGTCGGCGATGTCAAAGGAAAAATAGGCGCATTTGCCCCCAGGCCGGACGGAGCAACCGTGCGCCATCCATTCCGGCACGGATCGACGGGCTTAACCCGGAAGTTATCGGTTCGTCCGTGGGATTAGTACCGACAAACGCGCTAGTGGCCACTAACGGGCGGATCGTCGGTAACCCACGTTCGCTACCGTGATCCTCAGCGCTACCCTTAATTAGGTAGCGGTCTGTGGCCACAGCGGGTAAAAACCGTGGGTTTTTTATCAGACGGGAGGAAGGAGAGACCTCCGGCTCTTTCCCGCAGGATTTGTTGAACAATTGCGAGCCTTCTGTGCAAGCGGAGTACGACTGTCGCGGAAGTCTAACGCAATAAATCCTAAGCAAGCTCGGCTAAGGAAGCCGCAGATGTAGCGTGTTGTAGCTCGGACGACACAAGCCGGGCGCGAATTTCCCCTAGGAGTTCGAAGGAGCGGAGGCGCGCTCCATGATCATAGATGTGCGCGGTTGTGATGATCTCGTCGGGCTGCGTGACTTCGATGAATTTGAGCAGGCTACGTTCCACGGTATTCGGAGAACCCACGGCTGAGCACAAGAGGGTCATGCTGGCGGAGGCTTTCTCGGCGGGTGACCAGTACGAATCGATGTCTTCGATGGGTGGCGGAATCTGGCCGGGGGTGCCGCGTCGAAGATTTGTGAAGGCTTGCTGGACCGAAGTGAAGAGAAAGCGCGCCTGGGCGTCCGTTTCGGCGACGATCGCGTTCAGGCCCAGCATGGCGTATGGGCGGTCGAGTTGCCGCGATGGCTTGAAGTGTGTGCGATAGAGCTGCAAAGCCTGCATCATGTCCGCGGGCGCGAAATGCGATGCGAATGCAAAGGGCAGACCGAGTTCGGCTGCAAGTTGCGCACTGAAGAGACTCGATCCGAGTAGCCAAATAGGGACGCGAAGGCCCGAACCGGGAACGGCGTGAATCCGTTGATTCGGTGCATGCGGCTCGAAATAGGATTGCAATTCCTCAACGTCTTGAGGAAAGTTGTCCGAAGTAGAGGCGATGTTGCGCCGAAGGGCGCGAGCAGTGGACTGATCTGTCCCAGGAGCGCGGCCCAGTCCGAGATCGATACGGTCTGGGTAGAGCGAAGCGAGCGTCCCGAATTGTTCGGCGATGACGAGAGGCGAATGATTCGGCAGCATGATGCCGCCGGCGCCGACACGGATGGTCTTGGTGCCTCCAGCGACGTGGCCGATGACGACAGACGTGGCTGCGCTGGCGATGCCGGGCATGTTGTGATGTTCTGCCAGCCAAAACCGTTTGTAGCCCCAGACTTCCGCGTGTCGCGCGAGATCGCGAGAGTTGCGCAAAGCGACGGCGGCGGTCGCCCCTTGAGGAATAGGCGAGAGATCGAGGATAGAAAACGGAATCACCACGATTCGATGCTGTGTTCCAAGCCGCCGTTACAGAAAGCGATAATTCGTTACGGATGGATTGACAGCTCCGGATAGCAATACATGCAAATGCGCAGCTGGCTCGGGCTTGCGGCGCGTAGTTCAGTTGGTTAGAACGCCTGCCTGTCAATGTTCTTCCTAGCAAAGATCACTCCCTACAAGCTGACCAGGACGAAAATTTCCCGGAGGCGGTTTCTGTCTAGGGAATTTGGAGCATCGCGAGCTGTGTCGGTGTGGACGGCAGACCCATCAGGAGCGCCCTCGATGAAAAATCGTTTTACGGTCTCGCGAACAGGCGAGAGGGTGTATTGTGGTGCCGTTTTGGAGAGTAAAAAGGAAATTCCGTTGTATAGTGTGGGACATTTCCGATGTGCGTGCGACCCATGAAACAGTTCCGTGAATTTGAGAAAAGGATGTGCGGTCTTTGCTCATCCAGCGTGTTTCTTGTTGCACTCTTTACGCTGCTGACCACGCTGGTCTTTGCAACCCCCCAGTCGTCATCTCCGGCGCCTGACGCGATCTTCATCGGGCAGTTCCTCACGCTGGATCCGGGGCATCCACGAGCGGAAGCGATCGCCGTGTCTGCCGGCCGGATCGTGGCCGTTGGATCCAAGGCCGAAGTGGAGGCGCTCGCAAACAAAGGTACGAGGAAAATCACCATCTCCGGCGTTGTGGTCCCTGGTTTTGCCGATGCGCACACGCACCCCGAAGCCATCGGCGTGCAACTGGAAACCCTCGATCTCCGAGGATTAAGTAAGGCGGAGATTCTGACAAAGGTCGCGGAGGCAGTTCACTCCGCTCCTCCCGGGGGATGGATAACTGGAATGGGTTGGGATCAAGGATTCTGGCGGCCGGCAGTTTTTCCTACAGCCAAAGAGCTTGACACCGTCAGCGGAGATCATCCCGTGATCCTTGACCGCATCGACGGGCATTCCACTTGGGTCAACTCCAAGGTGCTGGCGCTGGCCAAGATTTCCAGCACTACCCCTGATCCCCACGGCGGGCTGATCCGGCGCGACGCCGCGGGTCAGCCCTCGGGTATGCTGATTGACAACGCCCAAGAATTAGCGTCGTAACACCAAAGCCCGCTCACGCAGATCGAGAACGCCACATCCGCATCGCGCTTCAGCAGTTCACCAGGTGGGGGCTGAGTAGCGTCCATGACGCTGGGACTGATCTTGAGATTATTGCCATTTACAAGGATCTGCTAAAGAGAGGCGAGCTTCCCGTCAGGGTCTACGCGATGGCGCGTGGCAACGCGGCGATCACACACTATCTCGCGAGCGGACCGGAGACCGATCTTGGCAACGGAATGCTCGCCGTTCGAAGCTTCGAGCTGGTTCTCGATGGCGCTCTCGGCTCGCGCGGCGACGAGATGACAGAAGCGTACAGTGACGCGCCCGAAGAGCATGGCCTGCAAACGGTGAAAGACGCGGATCTCGCTCAAATCGTCGGCGCGGCGCGCAAAAAGGGATTCCAGGTCAACACCCACGCCATTGGCCACCGCGCAGTCACCCGCGCGCTGGATGCGTTTGAAAAAAACGGGGTGACACGGGAAGAGCGCTTCCGGGTAGAGCATGCTTCGGTCGTCACGGATGGCGACGTGTCGCGCTTTGCGCGCCTCGGCGTCATCGCTTCCCTCCAGCCGGTGTTGGACTGCCATTTCGCCATGTAGTGCTTAATCATGGCGTCGGAACCGTGTCCAACCCACTCGCGGATGACCGCGAAGGTCACGCCGGAATATGCCTGAGTTCGACAAAGGCACTCGCCGCTTGACAACGCCTCGTCGCCTGACCCTGGACGAGAATGCAAATACGCCCACCGCTTGGATGCCGGACAGCAAGTCCGTTCTGTTTCTCTCCGACCGGGATGGCGCCTGGAAGTTATTCAAACAGAGGATCGATCAGCCAATGGCTGAAGACATAGTCGAGGGCCGGAACTTAGTAAACGCGCTGCCGCGCTTGAGCGCAGACGGGTCGCAGATATTGTTTGCGGACCTATCGAGGCCCGATGACGCATCGGTTCCGATTCGTCTGATGAGTATGCCTCTGTCCGGAGGTATGCCTCGACTGGTACTCCAGGACCGTGGGATCAGCAATTTTCTATGCGCAAGGACGCCGTCGACGGTCTGTGTTTTCCATAAGGTTCTTGGAGCGACCAGCAGCTTCATCACCTTTGATACAGAGCGGGGTAAGGGCCGTGAGATTGCAAGGTTCGAAGGCTTGCCCAACTGGGGTCTCTCTCCAAACGGTTCCCAGCTTGCGGTTGTGACCGACGAGAATCGAGGCCGGCTCCGATTTCTCTCGCTGGATACCGGAGCGACGCGCGACGTGGTCGTCAAAGAATGGCCCGTGCTGAGGGGTGTCGACTGGACAGCCGACGGGGGGAGCGTCCTTATTGGGAGCGTCACGGCCAGAGGCACAGCCGTCATTCTGGACGTTGACCTGAAAGGAAGCGCGCGCGTGCTCTTGGAGAGCGATCCCCACACTCAGTTTAGGTGGGTCATCCCATCTCCCGACGGACGTTATGCGGCCTTGAATGTGTTCACCGGCGAGAACAATGTCTGGTTGGTTGAGAACTTCTGAGGACCTTCTCATGCCGACAAAAGTGCGACATTATCTGTAAAGCGAAACGGGCGCGCCCCCCGAGCGCCCGTTTCCTGCCGCCACGCAGCGAGTTCCTAAGGTTACGAATGTGAGTCGTTTCCAGTGTTGGCGAGGATGGTTATGAATTGCGTCCTGTCACCGTTTCGGGCCAACTCACGCGCACGATTGCCGCTCCGCAAGTTGCGATGTACTTTGCTCCCCTGCTCCCAGACCTGGGCCAGGAAGTACTCATTCCCGAAACGATGGAAAACTAACTTCACCTGCTTCGACTCCTTTAACTCCTGGGAAGGGATTGCAGCAATCATTACCGCTTTCCGTCCGTCCGCGCTCTGCACTTTAATCATCATGGTGTATGGAGCGAGAACGTAAACAGTGTAGGTGCCCGCAGGCAGAGCGGTGTTCTCGACGGTGAACGCAAAGGGAACTGTTGCCCTCAGTATTGGCCGTTCTTGAGCCTGAACGACGACAGAAGCAGCTGCCAGCAGTAAAACGGTGGTATGGTAATCATGGTGCGTACGTATTTCATGGATTTTCTCCTTTTCAAAGTGCCGGTGAATCCGGTTGACAGTTCGCACACTGCGCTATGCGAACTGAGCGCACAATGTTTCGCGTCTGGATTGCATCTGTGTTATCTCTGTTCTGCTAAGTGTTTGAAAATGTTGGGTTAATCCGGGTTAATCCAGCTTTCCGCGCTGCCAGGCAATGCAAGACTGGTAAGACCAACTGAGAGTCTCTCGTAGCCAAGGCTTGGAGCTGGGCTTGCGAGACTGCGCTTATGACTGGCTGCACTCGTCATTTCCATTCGAGAAAACGCGCCTTAACTCCCGGATGGTCGATTATTGTCGGAAATTGGCCGATTACTTCAGAGTGGCCAATTATTACCGGCCAATCTTTTGAATCACTTTTCTGAAAGAGGTTTAGGTGAGCAGTGTTATTCTTTTTCAGTTGGATTTTTCTCTTAGAAGGAAAGAGTTCCACTTCCCGCTAAGATTTTGAGTGGTCAAGCCGACCGGAAAGTGGAAGAAACAGAATCGTAGCTCACTGGAGATCGGTCCTTGTGGACGATTTGCTGGTCACCCCACCAAACGTCAATTCTAAAAAGGCACACGCACGCGGGCAGAGATTGGCCGGTTAAGCCCGTGATTCGGGATGGACAGCAGGATCATTAAATCATTCCCGACTGCGGCTCCGTTTTCTCCGGGCGAAAGTATTTCGTCGCACCGGGGCGAAAGAGAACATATGCGGAGACCAAGAGCAGTACGGCGTGCACTGCCAACTCATTCAAGGAGTCGAAGCCGCTAAGAATCGGGTGGTATGCGATCCAAACCACCGTCAGCCAGCGCGCCCAGTTGCTGCCCCGAAACATATAGATTCCACAAATAATTGCCAGGAGACGGACGAGGCAAACCCATAGGACGTCATACTGAAACGGATGCCACGCCTTGAATTCAGTAAGGTGGTAACCAGGCCAATTACACCCGCCGCTGCGAATACGAAACTGATGGCCCTTACTGAGTGCGGACGTTTGTTCATTCAGCGGAGCAACTACTCCAGGATTTTTCCTACGAGCCACATGTGACCGAACGGATCGATAACCGCGCCTTGGAGCATCCGTTTGATCGGTTGCGGTCCAGCCGTTTCGTGCTCGTGTTCCCTCACCGGACTGTTCTCGACAGCTCCGGCGGCAATCGCCTGTCTTTGAACTGCAATGGGGTCGTCTACGAAGAGCTCAATCCTAACGGTTGTGAAGCCCGCGGAAGATGGGGAGCGTGTCCCGTGGGGTGGCGACTCATGCGCTAGGAAGAACTTGGCGCCATCAATGGAGAGACCTGCGACCACGTGCGCTCCATCGAGGTGCCACAAGAGTGCTGCACCGAATGCGGCCCTGTAGAATGCGATCGCGGCGTTTCCGTCGCTGACCGCCAACATGGGAGAGACCTGAGTTGGCACGTTCGCGATTACCTCCGGTGATTGATTGCGGAAGCACTTCTGAATTCAGCTTCCGACCATTCACGATGCGGCAGCCGAGGTGAATTTGTATTGTAAAAAAGCGTCAGGCTACGGGCGACAAGGGGGGGACATGGTTGCGCCGTTGTGGAGAAGACGGACGATAAGCAGTGGGAGTCACGCCAGTAAGGTCGCGAAAATCGTGAATCAAGTGGGCTTGATCCGTGTAGCCGTGTTGCGCTGCAACCTGGCACCAGTCAACATCAGCCGGACGGTGTATGGAGGCCAGTATGCGTTGCAAGCGTCGTACGCGGGAAAGCTGCTTCGGGGCAAGGCCGACCTGCTCGCGAAAGCGTCGCACGAAAGTCTTAGGAAGCAGGCCCACGCGCGAACTTGCCTCGGCAACCGACGCGCCGCTCTCCAGGACGGAATGAGCGTATGCAACTGCCGGGTCCGCCGAGCGGGCGATGTGTTCAATGAGGACAGCTTCGAGCACGCGGAACTTGGCTGCCGGCGTGGCGGCCTCACACAGGCGCTCGCGAAGCAGGCCCCCCTCTGGTCCCCAAACATCGTCGAGTTCAACGACCTGGTCACAAGCCTCGCCAAGGGGCATATGCAAAAAATGCCGCAGCTCCGCCCAACCTGAATTCCACCGCGATCAGTCAACGCTGTTCCTTGGTGTCAATGGCGGTGGCTCGTCCGTGTGGGCCCGCTAAAACTACACCGCAGGTGCGATGAACGGTTCCAAAGTCCGGGCCGTTGTACGTTCGAAACTCATCCTCATCCAAATTAACCATCAGATGTGCCTGACCATTGGGTAGTATCCGCTCCACAGCGGACGCAAACTCGCCCTTGTGATAATGAAAAGATGCAATGAAGGGTACTAGAGCCAGGGAGCGCGGACGCGCGGCGATGTGCGACATGTTTTCCTGTTCCTGGGAACTTCCGAAAGTAATTCGTCGTGAGCATTCGCCCAATCGCCGCCGAAATGCCAAGCTCGGAGAAGTAGTTCGGCGACACGATTTGAGTCGTGACTAATTGGATCGAGCCCCCATCGTTTAAGGTAACAAGGCTAGCCTTATCCCACTCCTGTTCAACGACAGCGGCGAGAAACAAATCTCTCCGCCCTTCGATAAGTTCAAATTGATGAAAACCGAATCTGGTATCAGACCGTATTTGGTGTTCTCGGACCTTCTCGACCAGCAAAAGAGTTTCCGGTCTTCGAACAGGGAGAGGTCTCAACAAAAATGCGTTCAGAAAAGTGAATATCAAGACGTTGGAGCCGATTCCAACACTAAGCAACAAGATGGCCGAGAAACTGAACAGCCTGTTTGCCTTAATTTGACGTATGCTGTGTTTAAGATCGTGCCACATGTGCCGTAGACACCATCGTTTTGCTTCTACCAAGTGTTCTTTCCGAACCTGTTAACCCCGTTTCTAGAAATTACAGCGACCCATTGAATGACAGATGCTCAAAAGCTTCCATTCTCACGGCGACTCACAAAAATCAGCGCACGTGACCGCGTATTTGGTTTCCACTTCCAGATCGAGTCAGGCGTGGTCGTTCCAATCTCCCCACGGTATCGCGCTCGAACATGAAAGCATGTCAGTTCCTGACGAACGCTCCCTGAGGAGGGCTCGCCAGATTGAGCTACTCATCTAGGTCTGCGAGGTAGTATCCCATGCCAAAACCCGTGGGTGGCGAATTGTTATTTCGCCCACGGTTCCTCAGAATTCCCCGTGTTGCTACCATTCTTCGATGCGTCATCTCCGAGTACGTCGGTTTCAAGTTCCCTGAACGCCCAAAGTGAGCTGGTTTTCCGCTCACTTTTGTTGACGCGAGGCTCTGTCCATACGATCAACCACCATAACGCCCCGCGTCCTTCCGCCGCGATACTCGATACGTGATTTGCAATCACGAGAGGGCGAGGAACGACGCACCGATGGCGAATCGAATGCTCAGCCCAAAGGAGCTGAAGACGCTCCGGGAAGATGCCAGCACACGAGAGCAGCCTGCTATGGCTCTATGTTCAGACGTCCGTATCCGGACGTACCTAGTGCGCAATCGAACGCTTGCTCTTGGGAATTTCCGAGCCAAGCTCAACAAAATAAGACCTTATAAGACCTTACGAGCGGCCTTCCGGCTGCAGGTGGGAATGAGCGTTGTCCAGCATGCTTCGTAATTTCCGATATTCGGCGAGAAGTTTCACACGACGGCCGGGGTTGGCCCTCGCCCTGTTATTCACGATTGCGCTGGGCATCGCCAGCATTGTCTCCGTTCGTGGATTCGTTGACGGCTTAACAAAACCTTTGTTTCCGCTGGGATCTCGCGACCGACTCGTCTCCGTATTTGGGCGAGATGCGCAGCGCGAAGCAGGCCCGCTCTCCAAGCAACAATATCTGTACGCCAGAAGTCGGCACGATGTATTCCAATGGCTTGGTGCCGCGCGCGTATCGCCGGGCACCATCACGATGGACGGCCAGACGGCATTCGTGTCGGTAGCCGCCGTGACGCCGAACCTGGCGGGAGTCTTCGGCCTGCCGCTCGACGACGGTGTCGTTATCAGCCATCGCATGTGGCAGCGCGAGTTCGGCGCGTCGGTCGACGTTATTGGTGAGGAGATTCGAATCAATAGCGTCACCGCTCGCATCAGCGGCATCGCGCCGGACTGGCTGGAGGGGATATATCGCGATCGCCCGGTTGACGTCTGGATGCCTTTGCCCGAGGAAACATTACAGCGGCTCGACGATAGCAGCCGGAATCTCTGGGTTGTGGCGCGGCTCGGCCGTGACATTTCGCCGAGTCAGGCGAAGGTAGTCGTTGAGCCAGGGAACCGCGTCAGCGAGCTGCGCGTGCAACCCTACACTGGCTTGACGCCCGAAAGAGCGGCGCGCCTCTCACGCATCGGCACGCTGCTGGACTTCGCTGCCGGCGCGCTGTTCCTTATTGCATGCGTCAATGTAGGTTTGTTCCTGCTTGGACGTGCCTCCGCGCGTTTCCATGAGACCGCCATTCGCGTCGCGTTTGGGGCGAGCCGTGGCCAACTGGCCCGCGAGCTACTCTCCGACAGCACCATCATCTCGGTTGCTGGCGGAGCATTGGGCATGCTGCTGGCGGTGTGGACGTCGTATCTTGTTCCCGCGCTCCTCTATGAGCAGGATGCGGAGCGTCTGATATTCGCACCGGACCTGTTCGGCATCGCGGAGGCGTCCTTCATTTTTGTCGGAATCATGATCCTGTGCGGTATGTTACCGGCCATGGTGATTTCGCTTGACCGCCCGATGAGCGTGATTCAGCGAGACAGCACAGGGGTTTCTCCGGCGATTCGGCGCCTGCGACGGGGACTCGTGGCGGCACAAATGACGAGCTGCTGCGTCCTCGTGATCTCTACGGCTTTCCTGGTTGATGGTATTCGCACGGCGCTGGTTACAAGCGCGGGCCAGAGGCTTGGGCGTACTGTTTTTGTCACTGCGCAAGCGAATCCCGTTGTCGCCATCGAGTATTTCCAGCGGGCCGAGGAAGCAGCGAAGTTAGTACGTGGCGTATCCGGGGTCGCGTGGGCCGGAACGCTGCCGGGAGGTCAACCTATGCGGCAGTCGTTCCGCATCGAGCCAGCGCAGTGGCCGCTTCGCGAAGTCACCCTGGACACCGATTGGATCACGTCTGACTCGCTCCATCTCTTCGATCTCCCGCCTAAGGCCGGGCACATGTTCGGGGCCGCAGAGCGAACGTGCCGAGCCGCGATCGTGAATGAAGAGGCGGCCGAAGAACTGTTCGGCCGATACTCGACCGGCCGAACCCTGCGAGACCCCGAGAACCCCCAGCCGATCGAAATAATCGGCGTAGTTGCCATGCGAGAGTCGGAGGAGGTGGCCAAGAAGAACCGGCCCACGGTCTACTTCGACTACACCAGTCACCAGGAGACTCCGCCACGGCGCATCACTGACGTGCGATTGCGGGCGCCCATTGCCTCGGAGCTGGCCAGCGCCGATTTCGAAACTAATGTCGTGTCGCCAGGCTATTTCGATGCCGTGGGAAGCAAGCTTGTCGCAGGCCGGGGTTTTACCGGCCATACCACGTCCACGGGATGCCGGATTGGCATCGTCAATCAGGAGGCCGTTGACCTCTACCTCGGTGGAAACGCGGTTGGAGCTGCGGTTATCGATGAGCAAGGCCGCCGCACAGACATCATCGGGGTAGTGCATTCGGGGCCGCTTGGAGCTTTCCAGCGGCGTGTGCAGCCCACGCTGTATCTTCCGATGGCGCAGGACGTTCTCACATCCATGAGCATGATTGTCCAGCTCCGGGAGGTAAACGGCGCTACGTTGCCCGATCTGCGCCGCAGGCTTGAGGAGGTGCCAGGACGCGGCCCGAGCCCGGTCCTCGTGAGGACGTTCGAAACGTACCTCAATCAAACTTCGCTCGCGCCTTTGCGGGTTGCGACCCTACTTCTTGGCGCCTCCGCAACGGTGGCGCTCCTGCTCAGCGTTCTCGGCCTGTTTAGCGCCTTGAGCGATGCTGCGCGGCAGCGCCGCCGCGAGTTAGCCATTCGCATTGCCCTCGGAGCGTCGCGCTGGCGCATAATCGGTCAAGTGCTGGGAGAAGGAGTACGGCTCGCTTGCGCAGGCACGCTGGCGGGGATGCTCATGTCCCCTGCGTTATCCCGATGGATGAGCGGAATCACGCCGGGCAGCGGTTCGCCGGCCTTGTGGGTGTGGGTGGCAGCGCCGCTTGCGTTGGCGGGGGTGGTCACCATAGCGAGCGTCTTGCCCACGCGCCGCGCATTAATGACCAACCCCCTCACGATCATGCACGACGACACTTGACGCAACAAGCGCACCACTCCTGTGCATGAGTCATCTTCAGGTCAAGCAATTATGCCCACGGTGAAGTGGGTGACGGTGTTTGCACGGAAGCGCAAATTCGAGAACTTCAGCGCCCAAATTGAGGCGCATTTGAAGCTGGCGACGAGCGTCTCCCAAGAGGAGGGGCACAGTTACGAGGAGGCGCGAGCAGCGGCGCATCGGGCCTTCGGCAACCTGTCCCTGGCGAATTGGTACGGTGTCAAGGTACAACGCAATGTCGCATTGTTACACCGAAGCAAAACAACAAATTCGCCCAGCCACACGCGGACCGACTCTGTGTCCGCTTAGCAAGTTCTCGTGGTGGTCATTACCGGCAGTCTTGGTCGCCGCAGTCTCCCTTAAACAAATCGCTCAGATCCTTCGTTTCAGGGTCGGCGGCAGCGCCCAGCAGCGGCTCAACGTGGAAGATTTCCTGTAACGTTTTCAGCGTGGAGCTATGGTCGTAGTGAATGCTATTGCTGAAACCCCTCTTACCCCCGCCCTTGGCAAAGGGCGACAACAAGAACATGCCAATCGGTCCATCGCTGAATTTCCCGCTGTCTTCGGCCTCATCCCAGATGATGAACAAGGCACCACCTTCCTTGTATTCGTCTGACTCAAGAATCAGAGGCACGTTTTGCTTAAGCCAAGTATCTGATCGCAACGTATTATCTGCAGGTTCGTTCGCATCACAAGGAGACACACCTTCGTGCCCGTCATGGCACAGGTTTGGCGTAATGAAGTTGTACTGCGCCACGGTGTGGTCGGCCAGATCAGTCGCCAGTTGATAATAGGGCCTGACGTGGGCTATACATTCCGCCGACTGTGGATTCAACCCATCGTTGATATCGTTGAAGTATACAAACGCGAGATGTTCAACATCGAGGAAAGTAAAATCAAGCGGACAATTGTCGAATACGGGGCTACCAAAGTCGGGCTCGGCGTAAGCCCTCCAGGAAATACCTGCATCCTCAAGAAGCTTCACCAAATGCTGGTCTGTGAATATTTGCGGTTGGCCAGGCTGCGTATCCCCGAGGACGCCGAAGTTGGTCCCTGCTTCCAGCCACAAATAATTCGGCTGGCTGGGATGGTTGCCAGGAGGATTGAAATACTGCTCGGCGTGCGCCGATGTTTGCAGCAGTGTCCGGTTGGTGTACGGGGCTAGTGGGTTACCTTTGATATCCGGAGCACCAAACGCAGCACCCGCGTTGTTGCCGGTCCAATTGTGATTCTCCATCAATATGACCCAGACGGTCTTTACCTTGCTCATTTGGGCGTTCGTAGAGACAGGCATCACCACGAGCCACAACAGCAGCGTTACACCAAGGGCAGAAATCTTCAGCAGGTGCTTCACAGGATCCTCCATAGCAGAACGCGGTCGGAGCTTAGGGACCCCGTGTTACGCGGTAATCACTTTGCGTTAAAAAATCGATGAGTCCTTCATTAAGACGTGGAACGTCCCGAAAAGCCAGTCTTCGATAAGCCCGTTACGAGGACTCATCGCAAGAGAATTGCTACAGTTCTGCCCTCTTCGTTGACTTGCTTTCTGGCGCAATCTAAGGTGTGCGCGAAATGCCAGATTCCTCATCTCTGATTGGGATGACAATCTCTCACTACCGCATCCTCGAAAAGCTTGATGGCGGTGGCAGTGGCGGGCTGGACAACCGATAGCAACGCCTGGGTGATCGGGAATTATTGAGGCTAGCCGGAGTCAGTGTTTCACCTTCGGGCCAACTGCCAAACTCCACGAATCTCAAAAGCAAAGGCGCTGCCAGTTTGTGGACAGCGGATCTGACAAATGCGGATGACCGATGGAGTAATATTCGTCGTGAATCCTGAGCTTAACGTTCGCTTAATGCGGCGTAGTGGCTTTGATCCAATCCTCTACACTCCGCTGCTCAGGTGCCGGCTGTATTCTTCGCGGTGCTAGGGGATCGTATTTCTTCCTTTGTTCCTCGTTGAGTACGGCGCGGATTCGCTCCACCGTATCGTCTTGAAGGGCACGAAACCGCTCGATACGGACGCTTCCGGTAATTGACGAATCGAGCCGAAGCCGCAGGGTTTCCTGCTGCCGTTGCTCCAATATCTTTTTCACGGCAGCCTGCTGCGTCTCGTTCAGTTCCAGCTTCTTGGCTAACACTTTGACCCGATCATCAATACTCGGAGGCCTATGACCGCGCTGAGCGACAACGGGCGCGCCCGACAAAAGGATCGGCAATAGCAGAGCCAGACTCAATAATGCTCTGCCCCAGCAGTTCCTCAGCTTTGCGGCAAATGTCTTATTGGAGCTTGGCAAAGCGAGAGTCCTCCATTCGCGGGTTGACGACAACCTTTTCAATCTCGATCTTTTCTGTCTGCTTGACACCCGGCACTTTCGTTTCCATGACATGGGCCATCATCAAGCCACTCACTGCCCTGTAGTCACGATAGTATACCTCCACCGGGTGGTACTTGCCGTCCAGGCGGCGGGGCGTGCCTTCGATCTTGGTCTCCAGGAATGTCTTGGCGTCTACCCACACGCGTTGCGCCTGTCCGTTCTTGAAGGTCAGCTTCAGTCGATATGTGTCATTGCCCTCGACCTTTTCGGTGCCTTCTAGTTCGACGTTGGTCCCTTCCACCGCGTAGTCCACCAGTGGACCGTCCAGATCGGCCTGCATCTCGGCTGCTTTCATCTCATCCGCCGTGAAGCGCTCTACTTCGTGCCGATTGAGGAACGGACGTAGTTTCCAGCCGTTGGTGCCGTCGTACACCTGGACCGCAGTCTGACCACGAAAGTCGAGTTCGAGGCGTGACTTGCGTGCGCGCTTCAGTTCCAGGCGAAAGGGCAACTGCATCTGCTCTGCGGGGCGCTTGGGCAGCTGCACACCGCCGGTCCTTACCCCTTGCACCCGAAGGGCAGGGGTCTCGTTCCCACCTACATCCATCTTGCCGCTCATGGATAGCGTCTCGACGGCCCGCCACGCCTGCAGGCCGCCCCGTGCCGCAACGTTTTTCTCTATGACCTGCTCCGCCGTAAGCTTGGCGGGCGAGGATGACACATCCGCCCCCACGGCGGGAGAAACAGCCAGGGCCAGGAAGCTACCGATCACCAACACTCTTCGAAACATTATCGATCTCTCCTAATTGGGGAATTGGAAAATCCTATTGAACGACCAGACCTTCGACTCGAAAGTTTCCGATTACAACATTGACACGATCTCCCGGCTTCACATATCTGCCCTTGTTCGAGAAGGCCATCCAATACACTTTGCCCGCCTGAGGCGTGCTGCTTTGACGTAATTTACCGACCTTCTCCAGGGAGGGCACTACTAGGGAGACGCCCGCTCCCGCATCGATCAAGGAAGGCTCCTTCTTCTTATCATTGAGGGTTTTGGCCTTCTCGGGGTCGAGCACGCGGTAGGTAAATCGAATAATCTCGCCCGACTCCACCGACTTTACAGCGAGCGAGTCAACGCCCCAGATCACGGTGTAATACTGGCGCGCCGAATTCGATACGAGATGGGGCCGAGAGCGGGTTCGAACCACCGCCGTCTGAGACTTCCCGGCCGGAGCCGCAGGCTTCGCGACCGAATCTGATTGGGCTCGTGCCGGGGCGACCGCAATGCCGCTGGCGAGAATCCCTGCAAGCATCAGTATCTTTGTCTCTCGTGTTACTTTGAGGTTAAACATCGTTGGTATTCCTTGTATCGCTCTGAAGTGGTTCATCAAGAAATGACTCATGCGCATGAAAGGGTGTAGAAAAAGATCCATCGGTAGGTCGCACAGGTTGCTTTCTCTGCTGGCGGGCGCAATGCAGGAGTTGCGGGAACGGGTTCAGTGGTGACGGGAGCCGCAGTCAGTGGCCTGGGTAACAGAAGGAACGCCATTTTGTCTGGCAATCTCCTGGTCATTTACTGCACCTGTTTCTCCAGCCCTGCAGACAGCCGCGGCTGTCTGACCTTGCCCTGCCCTTGAGAAAGCGAAAATGCTGCTCGCGAATGAACCCGCGAACAGCAGTTCTCTTTCCGGCGAACTAAACTTCTGAGCTTCACTGTCCTAGTTTCCCTTTTCCCGTTTACATCCCTTGGAAGTTCGGCCCAGGTTTCGGGGGCCGGCGTAAGCCGGCCCCCGGCCCTGAATTCCCGTGTTTACGGAGTTGCAAGACCGGACAGTGGGAACGATTGTGGACTGCCGGTGGCATTATCGGTGAAAGTGATTGTTCCAGTACGAGTCACGTTCACGGCTGAAGTTACGTTGCTGAACCTGACCCCGACGGTGCAGGTCCGACCAGGTTGCAAGGTTGCTCCGGTGCAGGTATTTGCCCCCACCACAGCGTTGAAGAACCAAGTCGTAGCTGTTCCGCCCGAGACCGCGACGTTGGTAATCGTCACGGAGGCGCCACCAGCGGCTGTTGTGTTCGTGAGAGTAACGGTGGCAGTTCCGGTGCCAACGTTACCGATCGGTGTCGGGAACGTGATCGGTGACGGACTTTGAGTGGCCGATATCGATGCTACGGCTCCACCTCCTCCTCCGCCGCCACCCACGAACTCGACCGCGCCGGCGTCGACCGCGTTGTTCGTCTTCCTCGAGGTGCCGTAGAAGTCGTCGGCCGGCGCCGCCGCGTAAGTGACGCTTGAGTTTATCGGCACGATGTAGTTAATGGCGTTCGAACCCGCCGCCAACGAGTAGTTGCCGAGCATAGTCTCCGCTGTGGACGCTGCGGGCGGGGCGCTCTCCGTGGTCGGGGTGATCAGTGACAACGGGCCCCAGCCGATATTGATCCAGTTGTTGCCCTCGTCCACCGTCGCGCCCGCCGTCAGGCTGAAGACCGGCGTGGGTACGTTCCCTTCGTTTGTGCCCGGTGGCACCTGGTACCAGGCCCCAGCACCAGCCTCAGGCGGTACTTTCGAGCCGTTGCAGTACTGTTTGACGACGCCCGGGGTGAAGCTATTGGTGTTCGGTCCAAAGCCCGCGGGTCCTGCACCATAGCCGGAGATACTGGTCAGCACTGACGACTTCGGCTGGAACGTGACTCCTGAGCTATGGTTGTTCGGCCCCGTGTCGCCACGCAGGCCGATGTCCCAATAAAGGGCGGTATTACCTTGCGGAGCAACGCACTGGCCCGTCGAGGTTTGATTCAACTGGGGAGCCAGCGTGACTGTGGCCTGCTGGGTTCCACTAGTCGGGTTCGCGATCACGATGTGGAAGGCACGGTTCTGCCACAGCACATCGTTGTACAAAATCGGGAACGAGGCGGTCCTGCAAGCGCCATTGACAACCCCATTATTGGGGTTCGGTGTGTTGAGCGGATGGCCCGGAGGGCAGGTGATGCTCGCCGGGAGCGACGCCAGGAACTCCGCCGTGTGTCCGGCAGCCGAAACCCCAGCGGGCTGGGGAGTCGACAAGGGCACGCAGCGGACGTTGGCGCCGATCAAGTCCCGTGGGCAGGGCGTTGGGGCGCTTGCCTCTGGAGCAAAGAAGGCGCCGAACAGCGACCCTGACGACGCGGTGGAATCATTGGATACGATGGTGTTGTTGATCAGGTTCACCCCGATCGAGTCCTGCAACGACACGCCGCCGCCGTCCCAACCAGCAACGTTGTTGGTAATGATGTTGTTGGTGACGTTGACGAAGTACCAGTTCGCCGGAGTGGTGGGGAAAGTGGAAACTTCTATGCCGTTGACACCCTGGAAGCGTATGCCGCCGCCAGCGCCGGCCTCTGCGGCGTTACCCATAATGAGGTTGGCATTGATCAGCAGGTTGCGACCGATGCCGTCGCCCACCGTGCCGTAGGCATGGCTGCAATCCGCGTCCGCCTCCCCGGGGCACGTCGGATCCGAATCCGGAGCGCTCATGATGAGGAGGCCGCCGCCGTTGCTGGGCGTGGTTGGGTTGGTAGCCTGGTTAAACAGGATCGAATTGTGTTGGATGCTGGCGTCCCAGACAAAGCCAAGCTGGGAAACTCCGGCGCCGTCACCGGTGCTCAAGTTCCCGCACACCCAGTTGTAGTTGAACTGGTAGTTGTCGGCGCCAGTGCAGAAGGCGACGCCGCCCGAGCCTGACGGAGTAGCCGAGAACAATTCATCGCCCTCCGAAGCGTTCAACGAGACATTGTTGTGGTGGACGTTCACAGAGCGGTCAAAGCAGTACGGCAGCTGAGTGTTCGCGGGAAGACCGACCTCGCTCTGGCAGGAGCCCGGGGCCGCGTTGAGAGCTCCAGCTCCCACGACGTAGGCGCCAGGATGTTCCCCTTGGCCGATCGAGATGCCGCCCGCCAGCGTGCCCTGGTTGTTGTAGACGCGATTGTTGGAGATTTCCAGGTGATGGGCCCATCCGTGCACCAGGATGCCGCCGCCGCCCTGGGAACTGTTGATGACAGACAAGCCGTCAATTCGCGATGGGTTGCAATTAAAGTTGCTGGACAGCGCACCGCTACAATTCGCGGTGCTCACGTTGCTGTCGGTGAGAAGCACGCTGTCTAGGGGGAACGCTGCCGGCGTCGCGCCGTCGGTCCATGGATATTCTCCTTCCGGAACAAACACTCCCTTCGACACCACAGTGATTCCTGCCCCCTCATACGCTCCGAGGAGGGTTGGCTCTTGCAGTTGTTCCGCCAGGTTGCCGTTCAGCCCGGCATCCCAGCCGAGCATGGCTTCCAGCGGCAAGCGATCGACCTGCGGATTAGAGGTCGTTGGGTTGAAGGAGGCCCAACCAGCACCGCAGCCCGAATCGTAGCCTTCGGGCACACCAGTGGGTGCCAATCCGAACAGACACACCACGCGTTTGCGCCAGTCATTCAGAAGAGCGCCGGCGGGATGCGTATTAGCGTCGATGATGGTGGAGGCAGCTCCGACACCTTGCAGCCGGACCGGCTTCCACATCACCACTAATTCATGGTGAGCAGCCTGAGTATGGACCGTGGCGGTGGTGGTGCATGCAACCGGACTGGTCGGTGCCGCGGCCGTAGCACAAGTCGGGTCAACGATGATCAAGTCGCCAGGCGCGGCCGCGTCAATCGCGCTCTGGATCGAGCCCGAGGCGGGGACGTGGGTCGGAGGCTTGCCGCCGACGGTGACGGTCACGGTATCAACCGATCGCTTGCCGTTGCCGGCCGTGATGACCAGTTCCCCGCAGCGTGCCGTGGCGTTGGCGCCACTGTAGCTTGGATTGCTGGCGTTGCAAAGCGGCACAGTGGCAGGCACGGTAACCGTGATTGTTGTGTCACTCCAACCGGTGACGCTAGCCGTTACGCCGCCGATGGTGACACCACCGGTGCCCTGTGAGCCGAAACCGTAGTGGCGGATAATAGTCTTTGCGTTGAACGGAGCCGTACTGGTCCCGGGTCCGGAGTAAGCGTAGTCGTTCACAGGCTGGTCGCCCAGAGCGGTGATCGTGAGGGTGTGGCCGACCGCGCTCACCCAGGGTCCGACGCCGTCGCCATCCACCTCGAGGATTGCGGGTGTGGCATTCGGGTAGGCACAGTCGGGGTGGTTGTAGTTCGGCGCGAAGGCGGACGTGGGTATCACCGGCGTATCCATGTACGAGGTCTGGCCGGGCATGAAGGACCATTCATAGCAGAACTGGCTGTAGGCGGCTTGGTAGAAAGGATCCGCAGTCGCGCCACTGCCCCGGTCGTTCATGCACATGGTCATCATCGTGGGTATATATCCGCTGGGGTCGGGCGGGTTCACGGAGAAGGTCGAGTAGGTCAGACCGTTGTAGATTCCAAACTCGTCGGACCAGACGCGGGAGATTTCGTTTCCAGCCCAATCCTTGACCGATACCGGCAGGTTGGCCGGCGAGAACTTCTCCCCGAACGCCGGCGAGAAGGGGTCGAATTCTGCCGTGAAATCGTCCGTGATGATGCCGCTAAATTTGCCGGCGACGTGGATGGAGCTGAAGACGTAGAACTTCGCCAGCACCGACATCTGGTCTTCCAGGGTCACTTCTTTGCGATCGCAGAGTCTCCGAGTAGCTCCAGCAAAGGGCGCGTTCTGTCCCGATCCTGGGAAGAGGCTCATGAAGTCGGGAACGATGCGTTCCGCGCCCACGCATTTCCAGAAAGTCTCGACGCTTCCTGTGTCGCCCTCATGGCGGGGGCTGGCACCCTCATCCGTCGACGGAATCAGGGGATTGTTGGCGTTGTAGGCGGCCGCGACGGTGGCCTGGTCGGGAATGATGAAAATGTTGCCGAAGCCGGCGAACTGTGAGGTCACCGGGGCTTCGTAAGTGTCGCCGAGCAAGATGTTCTTGTCCTCTTCCTTCACCAGTTCGTAGCCCGGGGGAACAACCATTTCGACTACGTACTTGCCCGCGGGCAGCATGGGAAGGTTGTAGTTCCAATCTGTTGTTGCTGCCGCAGTGTTCTGCGTGCAAATGGTGCAGTTCGTGGCGGTCGGCTTTCCGGTCGCCGGATTGGTGGCGGTGACGCTGGGGAACGAGTACATGCCGTCATAAGGAGCCGGCTGGAGCTGATTCCAGTTGTGCATGCCGTCATAGCACTTATACTGCGAGCCGTTCGGCAGCGGAGTCACAGCGGAGCCGCCGTGCTGCGCGTTGTACCAATTCAAGTAGCTGGGCTGGTTAAGCAGCGTTACGTTATAGAACGGGTCAGCTGTATTCTGGCCCGGGCAGTTCATGTTCGGCACGCCATCGGACCGGAAGCCCTGCGCCCAGTCGTCCCAACTGCTGGTCTCGGTGGTATCCACCAGGGTGAGAGTTGGGGTCACTCCGTCGGCCGCAAAACCCTCCTTGTAAAGGTTAATTTTGACATGCGGAACCTGCGGCTCCCAAGTCAGCTGGAGCAGCAGCGCCGGGTCGTCAAACGGGCGGGTCGAGGTATACACGACATGGCCACGGATTCCACCGTTCTCGCCCGGATTGTAGGGTTTCTTGCCGAACTCAAGAAGCTGGTTCTGTCCCATAAAGCTCTGCCAGCCGTAGCTGGTAGCCGAAGGCGGATCGATTCGGCCCGTCGAGCCGCCCGGCCCCCCTGGCGCAACTGGAGCCGGAGCGCTAGAGCAGTCGGCACTGGCGCAATAGTACGCGCCTGGAACCCGCAAGTTCGCGGGCACAGAGAAATCCTCGACGGTTCTGGCCAGGTTCGGCAGAAGCGTGGAGTTTCCGCACGCCGGGAAGCCGTTGCCGCACACGCCGGAAGCGTCGGCGGGCCCGCCCGCGTCGTTGATCACGTGCGTTCCCGTACCCTTGTAACGCGTGGAATCTGTTTCCATTACGTACCAGTTGAAGATCGGGAAGACCTCGTTAAAGCCGGCGAATCCCTCCAGGTCGGTGCTGTTCAGGTTGGAGATACTGCCGTCGCGGTACCGGATGTTGGTCGGCACCAGCGCGAGGCCCTGTTCGTTGTCCTGCGAGACGCCATCACCGTTCAGATCAAAGAAGGTCCGGGTGTAAAGGTTATTCTTCCACCCGTGAACCCCGATTTGTCCCATATCGCAGATCGAGCTAGAGGAAGTCGGTCCATGACACAGTGATTGGTTTGTACCGCCGCCCACGCGGACGGGTGCCGAAATCCCATCCACGATCTGGTCGTTCCACTGGTCGAAGATGGTAACTCTCCAATCGCCAGCGGGGATGTTTGTCAAAGTGAAGATCCCGTCTGCATCGCACTTTGCGAACGCGATGTCAGCGCCGTCCGGGCTGCCCAGGCTGGCGTAGCACTGGGTGTAACCAAACTCGTCGCGCGAACCCGAGCCGTACAGCCTCTCATCCGACGGCCGGCTCATGCGTGCGCCGGTGACGTGGCCTGTCACGGTCTGGTTGCACGGTGGCGCGCCCGGGCCGGTACAAAGTACGGAGCCTTGGTCATTGATAAACTTCGGATTGGCAAAGCCGATGGAAACGTGGTATCCCGCCGGTCCGAACTCCTGGAAGTATTCCGGCTCGTTGATCTTGAGGAAAGCCTCATGGTCCTTGCCGCCATCCAGAGTGTTGGTTTGCAGCCACTCCTCACCGCGCGCGATCCGGTCAGCCGCCGGCGTGGCTACGACGCCGTATCTTCCGGGCGGCATGCCCACCACGATCGCCTGTCCAGCGAGCGGGGAGAGAGTTGTACCGTCCGCCTCGTACTTTGGGCAGACGGGAATCACGCCGGTGATGCCCGTATCGCTCATCGCGCCGTCAAATCCCGTCTTCGGATCTGCGGCAATCGGGCACGCGTCTTGGTGCGTGACCGGATCCACGGTTCCCGCCAGAGAGTTCGACAAAGGCTGGTTGAACTCGTCGTAGGTCATCTGTCCGGCAGAGTCGCCCGACATGCCCACCAGGTCCATGATGGTGATGTTGAACCCACCCAGGCCGGGCTCGTTAGGCGCCAATGCATCGGTTCCGCCACTGGCATCATGTTCACCGTTGAGCGGATGGTCGTCCTCGAATACGAACACCGAGAGTTTGGCCGGGTGCTGGAGTTGAGGCTCGACAGTAATATTGACGCCGGCGACGGTCGGTGATAAGGGGGACCGCCAAGAGCCGCTCAGGTAGACGATCTCGGCACCGCTCATGGCGTGCCCCGGGTTGTTCGGGTCATCGTTGGATATCGCGTCGCCCGGCATGACCGAGATGTAGTAGTGCTTGGTCGTGTCCAGAGAGACCTGGCTGGGATCCACAGCCGTCTTTGTAGACACGCCGGTTCTGCAAACGCCATTGCCAATATCGCACGCTGCCGGTGCACCGAGGACGGACTGGCCAATTTCGCAGGAATTGTCGCCCACGCAGCCCTGCGCAACGACCGGCATGTAGCTGGTGTGGAAATTCGTCCCAAAGATGGAGGGGACGCCTTGGGGCGTTGCTGTAGTACAGCCCGCCGGCAGCGGGTTCCTTTGGCAATTGGGGTCGACATAGAAGGTACGGTCTTCCTCAATAATCCAGCGGTAGTCCTGAGGGGCGAGAGCAGTGTGTGTTATACCGTCGACCAGCGTTACATGAAGATTGCTGGGCTGCGGGAAGACAAGCGTAGCTGTCGCTTGACTGCCCGGGGTTCCTTGCGAGTTCTGAGGTGTAAACGTCAAGCTGTGCGAGCCCGCGGTTGCAGTGGCGGTAAAGCCGCCATTCGGGTCCATCGCAACCGTTCCACCCGCTAGAGCCGGAGCAGGCGAGGCGGCAACCGTAAGAGGGTAGCCCGCCGCGTCCTTACAGAACGCAAGGACGCCCGGAGGCTTGATGCTCAGCGTTGTGGCCACATTCGATGTGTACGTAGGATTGGGTAAGGTACAGGTAATGCCCGCCGCATTCTCAATCGTCGCCGCGTTCAGATTCACCGTGGCGCACGCTGGCCCTGTCGTCGCACCGTTACCGCAGTAGGTAAAGGAGGTGGGAGCGCCAGTGTAGGTAAACGTGCCGTCCAAGTTGAGCGTCAGTCCGGCCACACTGCCCATGACCTTAACGCCGTACACGTTGACGTCGTTCGCGATCAAGCCCTTGGCGGGATCCGACACGGTAAGCGTCTGGCCTGACACCACGGAATTGTAGATATCCGGGTTAGCAACAGCAGCCGCAAGCACAGGAGCGGCCGGAGTCCCAGCGCCATTGACGCTTATGTAAGCCAGCATGCCAGCGTCTCGCGAGGTGGCGTTGCCTGACAGACTTCCCTGGCGGTCGAATATGGGGAGGCCGGTCCCACCAGCGGCCGGTGTGTTAATCATCACATCGTAAGTCTTGCCCGCGGCCATAAACACTTCGCTCTGCACACGGCTGACGCCGGGCAGAGGATTACCATCCTCCGCCACAAGGCTAAAGCCCGGAACCGCAGCTGCAACTGTGCCTGTCGGCACGATGGGCGGTGTGGTCAAAGAGCCGACGATCGAAGGCACGTGCATGCGCAGACCGGCATTCACCAGGCGCAGCAAAACGTTTCCGGTAACGCCTGTTGCTGGCGAAACCGGGAAGAGCGAAGCAGCGGCGTTGGTCTTATTGAACGCGACTCCGTTGATGAAGTAATACCTTGGGGAGTAGTTCACCGCCGGTGGATAGCAGGTCTGGTAGAGAGCACCGGAGGACGGGTTTCCGCAGCCACCAGGCTGGCCGGACCACACCTTCGTCTCGCTGAAACCTGCAGTGTTGACCGCGGCGTTGACTGCGTTGTTTTGGACCGGGTCGATCTCGCTGAAGAGGAGATTAGCTTCCGCAGCGTAGGTCACGGCAGGATTCAAAGTGGGATTGGCGCCTGCAGGATACGCTGTGCCGGCTGCTAACGTGGTAGTCGTGGTAACTGGGCAGCCTGCAGTAACTGTGGGTGCGCAGGTCACCACCACCATCCCGTACAAACCCATAGGGCCCTGAATCGAGGGATGCGTGCCGGACTCGAGCAGATATGTGCCGGGCCGAGGGGCTGTCCACGTTAGCGAGGTTGGTGTTACTCCCGCCGCCACTTCGGTGGAGAACGATTGCACGCGTGGCCCCTGCGCGGCCGGATCATTCGTCGTAGAAGCGTCTGCAACCGGCCACGTAGCTCCCTGTGTAGCGTGTGGCGGGCTCACCGTAGATGTCGCCGTCGTTCCCAGGCCGCCGCCCAACTGGCCCACAATCGTCAGCGAAGTGGGGATGGTGTTCGTCCCGCCGCCCGCCGCAAACGAGAGACTATTCGTGAGATTGATCTGCAGCGTTTGCCCCGCGGGCACCGTGATCACGACCGGGGACCAAGTGGACACCGACAACGGATTCAAGGCAGCGCACGTCGCCGTCGAGACAGCGTCGGCAGCACCGCAGAAGTAGCCCCACATCGGCACTGTCGAACCATCGGGCAGTGTTACGGTGGTCGGCGCAGCGGTCAGATTAATCGTCTGCTGCGCGACCGCGAGTCCTGCTCCGAGCAGGAGAACAGTTGTGATAAGTACCGCCGTCTTCAAGCAGGTTTTCAGATAGTTGAATCGCATCGCTCTTCTCCTGTTCACTATTTGGACTCGTCAATGACAAATTCCCGGGAATCGACCAGCATCATCATCAGCATTCCGCCGGGGAAGACATTGTTGGTCGTGATTTCGCGCTCGTTATGCGAGTGCCACATGAAGGCAAACCCTGCCTCGTCCGTGGGCGAGTTTGCGACAGTGCCCGAGGGCGGCGTGGTGCCGGTGGAGCCGACGGCACGCACGGTCGCATCCGGACCGAGATAGGGACTGCCGCCGAACCACGCACCGTTAGCGAAGATGTTGGGATCAGGCAGAGTTGCAGGGCCGCCACCGGCGATGTCGCCGAACGGGGCAGTCTGCAGTGGCTTGTTGTGATCCTGGCACCACTCGAAGTAATTGATCGCCGTTGGAGCACCGGTGTTGTAGCCGTCGGGATCCGGGGTGCAGGGCAGTGTAGACCCGGAGGCCGAGTTGTGCCCATACGGATCCCAGTTCAGACCCTTGCCTGTCCAGTAGTAAATCCCGTCGAACGCCAGGCCCGGAGTGGTCGTGGTGGTGAACAGCAGAGGCCCGGCGAGACTATTCGGGTCGGTCTGGCTGAGAATCAAGTTCCCGTCGCGCGCCAGGATGCGCACATGGTTGCCGTGTTCGTGGAAAGGATGCTGCCATCGGGTTGTGCCAATGACGCGCAGCAGGGTCAGCTCGCCCGGATGCATGTGCGGATTGCCGTTGTAAGGCTGGTGCGGATATTCCGGCGCATAGTTGGGATCCATCAGGTCGGGCATCGAACGTCCGTTGATCATGAAGTAGGCCGGGACGTAGGGCTCGGTAGCAACCGACATGCACCCCGTACAGGTCCTGGTCGACTGTTCCTCTGCCTCGCGGTGGATCCTGGGATCCATCTCGGAGAACTGGAACAGGTATTCCCGGTCGTAGCAGGCGCCCGGATGGCTGTACGCTGCCGCCGCCAGCCGAAAGTCATGCTCAGTTACACCCGGGTGGGCTAAGGAAGATGAGCCGCGCGCCGTCGCGTTGCTAGCATGAACTCCCGATGTGCATGCACCAGGGATCGCCGAGGGCAGCACAATGATTGCCCCGTATAGGCCCATCTCGACTTGGAGATCCCCTTGCGTTCCGCTGTAGTAGGCGCGTGTGCCCGGCGTGGAAGCGGTAAACGTGTAAGTGACCGTACCAAGGTGCGCCGCCTCTTGCGTCAGCAGTCCCGGAACGCCGCCCGTGGCCGTCACGTTGAAGCCAGGAAACAGAATCGATGTGTTGCCGGCCGCAGAGGGAAGCTGATTGATCAAATTGACCGTGACCGTCTGTCCTTGCGTGACAATCAGCGTGGGACCGGGAACCTGCATCGTGTTGCAAAACCCGGTGGTAATAGCCGCCGGGGCATAGCCCGCAGGGTTGCCATTACAGCCGTAGCCCCAAGAGTAAACGGTCGCCCCGTCCGGCTGGCTGATAAAAGCGGGCGTCGCCACCAAGTTGAACGTAGGCCCGGTGATGCCCGGCGCCGCGGCGTGAGCCTTGGCCGCGAGCAGCAACGCGAGCACCAGCAAAAGAGTCAGTCGAGTCTTCTCAATCATGATTTTCATGTTCGTTGCACTCATTTCCGCTCTCCTAGTTGCAGGTATTACCAAAGGTGGTACCAACGACACTGTTGCAGACGTGGACCTCGGTCATCAGGCCACCGAAGTTCTCGGCATCGTTGGACAGGTGGTCGAGATTGGGGGTGTAGAGGTAATAAGTCCCCGTGGCCATTAATGTCGTGCAGCTACCATCACTGGCACGAACCGCACACGCATCCAGAATCACGTCGAGCGATTCGCCGCCCGCCAGCGTGATCGAGTTGGTGTTGTAGTAGAGGTTATTTCCCGATTGATCGCGCAAGAGCTTGGCGTTGTAGCCGACCACCGTCATCGGAATTCCGAGCGACGCCAACGTCTGATATTCCGTAACGTCCAGGTCGGCAATGCGCAAGAGCGCCCTACCGCCAGCCGGAATGTTGATGATCGCGGGCAGCGGCTGCGAGTAGTGCAATGAGCCGTCCGTCGACTGCGTGGCCAAGGGGCCGGGGGTAACCGTGTCCGGGTAGCTCCGCCCGTTGAGCAGGAAATACTTGTCCTTCATGTCCGTAAACGCCTCTGGGTTGAAAGTCATACCGACAAAATGGAAATTGGGGTCAAAACCGTGAATCTGGATCGGATATTCGACATCGTAGCGGGTAGTGCCGTCACCATCGTTATAGGCGTAGGTACCGCCGCCAGAGGCACCAGTGTTGACTGCTGGCAGGGGGTTGCTACACAGGATGTCTGTGGAGTCGCATTTCGTGCGCAAGTCGCCCTGCTGCGCTGTGAGTCCTGAGTAAAGGTCACCTGACCACCGATTCTGCCGTGGCCGCACATAAATTTGGCCGACCATGCCCATCTGCAAGTGTTCGGGAGGGGTGATATGGCAGTGCCAGAAGTAAGTTCCGGCATCCGGCGCGAGATAGTAATAAGTGAAGCTGCCGCCGATGTTAATGGCCACCGAAGCGTCCGGGACGCCGTCGTAGAACGCCGAAGCGTTGGGATAGCCGTGGAAGTGAACCGTATGCTGTTCGAACAAGTCAGGGCGCATAACCTGGCCGACGTTCGTCAGCGTAAGGAAGAACTCGTCATCCTCATCAATGACCATCAGAGGCGCCGGAATGTTGCCATTCATGACGCCAACATCCATGATTGGGCGCGTGTCGACATGCCCATTGATGCCAGAGGCCGGGATAGTTGCGGCACAGGTCGGGTCAGCTAGACAATCCCGGTCAGGAGCCAGCCCCACCGCGCCGTTGTACCCAAACCCCGACAGAGGGTTTGGACCGATGCTGCTCGCCCCATCAGCCGTGGCCGGATCACCGGGCTTAAACGTTCCCCCATAGGGGACATTGAACACGCTCGGGAACTCGGTGCCGGGCAAGCCGTTCGCCATGTCCTGCAGTCCGGACAAAGGACCGAAGGCAAACAGGTAAGTCTGCGTGCCATCGCCCATCGTCGCGAAACCGTCGCCACCGGAAATCTGTTGGCACTTGATTGCACCATTCACGTGTGACGCCGGCGTCAGATATCCACCAGCGCCCGTTGCAAATGTCGTTGCACCCGTGTACGCAGGCTCGGAATTGGCTGCCGTTGGGTGAGTGATCGTACTCGTCGGACACTGCACTTGGAATGACTGCGCGTTTGCGGGCCGTGCCGCAATTAGCGCCAGCCCCACCAGTACCAATAACGCTCCTAACTTCCTACTTGCCATGTGTCCTCCTTCTTCCTTGTCGCCGCCAGCGGCGGCGAGCGTGTTTTCCCAGCTGCGGCAAAGCTTGCTGGATCAAAGCTCGTGCCCCAGCGATACTCCAAAAGCTCGACTGCACTGTTACTGCAACCTTGGCTCCGCCACCAAACCCTGGGGACAGCTTCTTGCTTGGAGGAAAAGGGGCATAAGCAACCCGGAGAGGCCCGGAGAATCGTGAATTTCGATGCACATTCTGCGGATTTTCACCAGCCCTTGATTTTCCAAGCCCCTGAGAGTCCTGTTCACAGTGAACAAATTCATTGCCGTCATCTGCCCAAGCGTTTCCTGCGGGATCATGATTTCGACGTGATTGTTCACCTTCTGACCCATTAACTTCGACAAGCGAACCAATTCGGAAGCCACGCGGTGTTCGGCCCCTTGGTTGGTGACGCGACAGATGCGGTCTTCCATCTCCTTGATGCGCCGCCGGAGAATGTTTTCCACGTTGCGTTGCAGGATGGGAAAACGCAACAAAGCGTCAAAGGTCTCGGTGGGCCAGGCAAGCGCCTCGCATTCAAAGAGCGCCAGGGCCGTCGTCGAGTGCAGACTCCCGGGTCTCGAACCCAGCTCGCTGACCAATTCACCGGGAACCGCGAGCCGAAGCGCGATTTCCTTACCGTCCTTCGTGAACTGCGCAATCTTTGCGCAACCTTTCATCAGCAAGAGTGTTTCGTTCCTGGGGCCATCGACGACGAACATCAGATCCCGGCACGCGAAACTTCGCAGACGTGCGCTAGACAGGATTGATTCGCGAAGGAAAGCCGGGACGTCCGCAAAAAACTCGGAAGCCTCTAAGACTTGCTGTTTTTCAACTGTGTCGAGCATCGTTGGTTCTCCAAACACAACCGGTTAAGACCACTTTGCGTCTTGCTGCTGTTTTCGCTTGCCGAAACACCCGGCGTGCAATGGTTCCGAGGTTAGCGAGCAAGGAACGGTCTGTGATTGCGACAAAGCAAAGCAATCGCGGGAAGCGCGAGTATTCACAAAGAATCTGTATTTAAGGTGAGATGTGAAGTTACTTTACGTGCGCGCGAAATGTATCTGAATTGCCGCGACATGCTAACGGATCAAGCTGCTCAGAGCAGTGCGTAGGCGTGGCGAAGTCCTGAAGATTGCTTGGGAGTTGACGCAAAGGGTGAGCTTGAGTCAGCGGCAGGTGTGCTTCACGAATTGGAGCTTGATCCCTGGAACTTGTAACCGACGTTAGGGATGGTAACGATAAGCTGTGGTCGGCCGGGATCTTCCTCCAGTTTTCGACGCAAACTGGCAACATGCGTATCAATTGTGCGAGTGTACGCGTCCGTGTCATATCCCCAAATCGACCGCAAGAGTTCGCGCCGATGAACAGGAGTTCCCCTGCGTTCCATCAAATAGCAAAGGAGCTGGAATTCACGGCGGGTCAGATCAACCGGTTTTCCGTCCCTAGTTATTTCTCGCCGCGGAACGTTCACGCGGATGGAACTAAATTCGTACACTCCCTGTCCGGTAAGAATTGGCACTCGTCTTAGCAGCGCCTGGATGCGGGCAATGAGTTCCTCAGACTCGAACGGTTTCGTCATGTAGTCGTCAGCTCCCAGGTTGAGTCCCACAACCTTGTCAACGAGCTTGTCGCGGACGGTCAACATCAGGATGGGAGTCGCCATTCCCTGTTGGCGAACCTCCCGGCAAACCTCGAATCCGTTGCGAACAGGCAGCATGACGTCGAGAACGATCAAGTCAAAGGGCATATTAGTCGCTTTCCGCAGTGCTTCCTCGCCATCAACGGCGGTATCCAGAACGTAGCCTTCCGCACGAAGTCGAATTTCAAGTGCAGTTCTCAATGCTTGTTCGTCTTCGACCAACAATATATGTTCGTTCATTTCCGCACTCCTAGGTCCCTTCCGGGAGACAGGCAGGCATTTTGGCAACCGCATTCTGGAGCGGTAGGTGCAGCGTGAAGGTGCTCCCCACGCCCACTTCACTCGTGACAGACAGTCTTCCTCCCATTGCTTCTGCCATACGGGCGGCTACGGTCAGTCCTAAACCGGTTCCGTGTATCTGAGCCCTTACAGCCCTTGGACTACGATAAAAGGGCTCGAAGATATGGCGCAACTCTGCACTGTTAATGCCAGGCCCGTGATCCTGCACGCTGATGCGGACCTCCCGCGAATCGTTTTTCACCTCGTGGAGCGACGCGGAGATATGGACGCGGCTATTTCTCCCACTGTATTTAATTGCGTTCGTAACCAAATTCCGCAGGCACTGAGTAAGGACGGACAAATCACCCGTGACGTTCGGCAACCCCGCAGGTACTGCGTACTCAATACTGGACCCACTCTCTTCAATCAGCATTCCAATGCTATTGCGAACATCGTGGAGTATTTCTGAGACTTGCACAGGGCGCATGGTATAACGATTCGTCCCGCTTTCCGTCGCCGCAAAAAGCAGATTCTGTTTTACTAGATCAATAAGTTGACGAGCCTGGCTCGTGACAATGGATCCATGGGCCGCCAAATCAGCTTTTGTCTGCAGCAGCCCATCCTTGGCATTCTGCCCGCTACAATAAATAGCGGACAGTGGCGTCAGCAATTCATGGGAAACTGACGCCACAAACTCCAGTTGCGCGGTAGCAAGTTTCTGTGCCCTGATACTGGCAAACAAGACCAAGCCAATGTTGGCAGCAAGCAAAACCAGGGCAAAACCACCGGTCAGAAGGTCGCGCCGCCACGCGCTCCTAGCAATCTTGGTAACCGGCGCAGTTCGATGTTGCAAGACTAATACCCAAGGCTTGTCAACAGGACCGTATTGAATTACTGGAAACCACCGCGGAGCCGAGAAGTTGCGCCAGTCCTGGCCCGCTAGGTTCCCCCTGTGTCTAAGCGTCTGCCAGAGCTCGCCCTGCACATCGTTAGATGAGGAGCCAAAGATATCCATGATGGAGTCGAAAGTCCCGACATCATCGACCCTGAGTGTCGCGTCAGAAGAATAAATAAATCTGGGCTTTCTGCCGAGGGCCACAACTGCCAGCTTGTATTCCAGCCCGTCCGGGCCTCCAAAGTGCCCATTCGCCAACTCGGGAAGGATCCGGTTCCGGATCACCTCAAGATTGAAAGCAACTACAAGCCAATCAACCGCGACGCGATCGACAGGAGTTTGAGAATTGAACGGGTTGGCGTGGTGAACGATGGGATGAACGAGAGCCGGGATCTCCTCGTCAAGCTGCCACCCGGCCAACGCATTGCTGCTCAATACGGGAGCGTGTGTCCGATTGTTGTTCGTCGCGAGCGTTCTCTCCGAGGAACCGCGAAATTCCCAAGCGCTCATAGCCATCTGGACGTTCGATGAATTCGCCTGTAGCCGAGCCAACAAGGTTTCCAGTTCTGGCGGCACGCTGACACTATCCAAGGTCTTGGCCTTGGGATTAAGGCGTAACAGTTCAGGCTTTCCAGGTGAGCTGGTTTGCCAATCATAGACCTCCCGAACCACTTCAGAACTTGCAGATGCAGCTCCAGCGAATTGACTGGTCGCCCCGTCCCGGCTCCATTCTGCATAGCGTTGCAGGTAGTCGTTCCAGGCGTCGTGTGCACCGGAGTCGGGTCCGACCTGCATGGCGATGCAGCCGGCCGACAACTCGTCGTAGAGATCACGATGCCATCCCGTCATCAATAACTGCAGATTGTTCCCCAGGCGGACCTCTGTAGCAGCACTCAGCTGTGTGGCCGACTTGTATTGCAGGGTTGCAACGACCACCAACAGCAGCGCCATGCCAGACAAAGCAGCTATTTGATATATGGGCGATCTCTTGGCATACGCGGCTCCCAGCGGGCTGCTTTTGGAACCGAGAGAAATTTTCATTTCTAGCCTCATCTCGCAGGCCAAATGCGTGACCAGTCAATTGGCAGATTGTCTTGCAGCGAGTTTGCTTCCTTGCACGGGCCGGTAGTTCTCAACTGATTCCCGGGATGACCTGCTAGGGTCGCGGAGCTTTCAGGTTGTTCCCCGTCTGGTTTGCATCCTTAGCAAAAAAGCCGGACATGCCCTCTTACCCTGAATCATGGCACAGATGAAGGCGCTCTGAGAAGCACCGTGTGTACAACTAGGTCTCCGATCGCGTAAATCGGCATACCTAAGCGGACTTTTGCGGCGTTCCTTTAGCTAGAACCGAATAGTGATGTTCGGTAGGCCATGTTTACGCTCACTTTCTTGTGTTAGCCTTGTGCCGATCTTGGCACGCCGATACTCAAGTTCGAGCAGCTGTTGTAACTGCAGTCTGGGCGGCATTAAGACTGGATGAGAGCGCACGTAAATGAAGCACCGTCAGGGTCGCAGAGAATTCATGGGCTTGGCCGGTCTAGGCGCCACCGGGATCATCGGCGCGCCATGGCTTGGCGGCAATCTTCAAGCACAGGACGCCGACCTAGTGGTTTTCAACGCCAAGGTGTACACGGTCGATTCACGGGCGCCGAGGGCGGAGGCCTTTGCGGTCAAGGGTGGCCGATTCGTGGCAGTTGGAAGCACCGAAGACATCAAGGCGCTCATCGGCAAGGGGACGCAAAGTTTCGACGCCAAACAAATGACGGTGCTGCCTGGATTCATCGATTGTCACAATCATGCGCCGGGTAACGTGTTGCTCTATGAGGTTCTCGTCGGTAATCCATATGTCGTCGAGTTTGTGACGATTGCCAGTATCATCGACAAACTCCGCGCAAAAGCACGGGAAACGGCGGCTGGCACTTGGGTCGAGGGATATTTCTACGACGATACTAAGGTGAAGGACAACCGGCTGCTCAACGCCCACGACCTTGACCAAGTGTCAAAGGATCATCCGGTCGCCGTGCATCATCGCGGCGGCCATACTTCCTTCTACAACAGCAAGGCTCTTGAGCTTGCAGGAGTGCACAAGGATACTCCCAATCCGCCGGGCGGAACTTTTGATCGCGATGCGAGCGGGGAACTCAGTGGCCGGGTTACCGACAGAGCGCGGAGCGTATTCAGCAAAGTCGGCGAGCGGCGAACTTTTACAGCGGACCAGAAGGCGCAGCGCGACCGTGACGGCCTGGCGTATATCTCCAAACAATTTGTCCGTTATGGTCTGACGAGCGTACACCATGAGGGCGGCAATCTGTCCGCACTGCAGCAGGTCCGGGCCCGTGGAGAACTTCTGCATCGGGTGAGTTATGAGGCAACGGGTAATGTGCTGGACGCGATGATTGCTAGCGGCATCGCGACGGGCTTAGGGGATGAGTGGATCCGTTTCGGAGCCACTTCAGAGCACACTGCGGATGGATCGTTCTCTGAGCGCACCATGGCGCTGAACAAGACGTACCCTGGAGTCGAGCCGCCATATCAAGGCAACATCATCGAGACCCAGAACGACCTCAACGCTTGGGTCGAGCGAGTGCATCGGGGTGGTATTCAGGTTAATTGCCACGCGAATGGGGATGTCGCCATCAATATGGTCCTCACAGCGGTCGAGCGGGCACAGCAGCTGTTTCCACGATCTGACGCTCGCCCAAAGATCACCCATTGCACATTGATTAACGACGATCTGCTCCGGCGTATCAAGGCTGCCGGCGTAGTTCCTGCGGTGTTCACGTCCTACGCCTACTACAACACTGACAAGTTTCATTTTTACGGCGAAGACCTCATGAAACGCTGCATGGCATTCCGGAGTTTCCTCGACGCAGGGGTCCCAGCAGCTGCGGGCTCGGACTTCAGCCCGGGACCCTTTGACCCGCGGATGGGAGTCCAAGGAATGGTCACGCGGACTGGATGGAACGGACAGACTTGGGGAGCCAACCAGCGGATCAGCGTAGAAGAGGCGCTGCGGATCAACACAATTAACGGCGCCTATAACTCACATGAGGAAGCGATCAAAGGATCCATTACTTCCGGGAAATTAGCAGACTTCGTTGTCCTCGCAGACGACCCTCACACGGTGGACCAAGACAAAATCAAGGACATCGAAATCGTCCGCACGGTTGTGGGCGGCTCGACTGTCTACACGGCGTGAACCCAGCATGCTCGTTCGTCTCCGCACCGTTCTTCTTGAACGGAAGAGATTATCGCCCCCAAAAACCAATCGTCCTTCTTACCCAACTAAGGTCCCATAACTCACCTAGTTGCTGTGATAGACGGTCTTTCCGCCCACCATCGTCCATATGACTTTGGTGTCTTTGAGCTCTTCCGCTGGGACCGTGAGGACGTCCCGATCAAGGAGAACAAGATCTGCTTGCTTGCCGGGTGTCACGGAGCCAATGATGTCTTGTTCGTTCATCGCCCGCGCGGAATTCCGCGTGTAGGCGTAGAGCATCGCTTCGCGAGGCACTCGTTGAGAGGCGTCCAGGACGCCTTCGGGGCCTTTGCGCGTTTCTGCCTGATACATTGCCAGAAACACATTTGCGCTTGACACCGGCCAGTCGCTCGCTCCGGAGATTATTGCGCCATTGTCCAACAAAGACCGGGCCGGATATTGCCACTGATATAAGGAAGGATCGAGATGGGGTTTTACAAGCTCAATGGTATCCGGCTCCGCGCTGGCCCAAAGAAGCTGCAAGGCAGCGACAACGCCAAGCTGGTGAAAACGAGGGAAATCCTCTGGATCAGCAAACTGAACATGCGTTAGCGTGTGGGGCAGGCCGCTGTTGCCATTCGCCTTGTGCGCGGCTTCGATTCCGTTTAGAGATTCCTTTACCGCCCGATCTCCGAGCGCGTGCACATGAACGATAAGGCCCTGCTTGTCTGCCGCGATCACCAGTTCCGCGAATCGCGAAGGATCGAACAACAATTCTCCGCTCTTTCCGGAATTGCGATAAGGCTTCGACATAGCCGCCGTTTGAGAAGGAAACTCGACGACGCCATCGGCAAAAATCTTCACTCCGGAGACCGCAAGGTTACGCACGTTCTTGAACTGTTCCCGTAGTCTCTGAACCCTTGCCAACTCTTCCGAGGGCTCGCGTGCGAAAACCTGAGGGAACGCCACTACATGGGCGGTCAACTCCCCGCGTTCTGACAACTGCCGATAGGTTGTAAGTATGGATTCATCAACCAGCGGATCGAGCCACGATGTTATTCCAAGGCTATGGTTGTATCGGAGAGCTGCGTGGCCAGCTTCGAGAAGCTGTTCTTTCGTGGGCTCCGGCAAGTTTTCCTGAACCTTTCTCAGCCCCGCATCAACGAGAAAACCATTCGGTTCGCGATCGGGTCCGAGACCGTAATACTGGCGTTCCGACTCGGGGAGATGACTGATGAACTCTGCCGTGATTCCCGCTCGGTGCAGCAAGGCGCGGTTGGCCCATCCCGTGTGATAATCGCTTCCGGAAAGGAAAACTGGAACCTCCGCATACACTCCCACACTGAAGTGCACGTTCAATTCATTCGTCCTAGACCAGAAAGCCAATGGCATGCCACTGATGGCCAGCACGTTACCGCGCATTCCTTTCCCGCTCTTCTTCGCCTCAGCAACGAAACCGACCAAATCCTCCATGGAGTGAACCTTGTCGCCGACATCCGCGGAGATCAGAGAGAGGCCACCCTGGACGGAATGGCTATGACTGTCGATGAATCCCGGAAGCAACGATTGCCCGTGAAGATCGGCAAATTCAGCATCCTTACCAGCCGCTTTCTTTACCTCAGCACAACTGCCGACAGCAACGATTTTGCCGTTCCGAATAGCCACCGCCTCGGCGTAGGGGTGGTCCGGCTCAGCGGTAAAGATTTTAGCGTTACAGAAAACACGCTCTACCGCGTCATCAGCCACAGCGCGAGTGGAGATCGTCAAAAATACAACGACGAAGACAGCCAACCGAAGATATTTAGACTTCATCCAGCACCTCTCTCATCCAGGAGTCCACAAGCTGCAACTAGAGCCATTCTTTGTGCCAGTTCTCAAGAGCGCAGACGCTTGTTGCGAAATCCAGAAGATTGGTACCATCAACCTAATCAAAACAGGGCGAGTGAGTGGATCGCGGCGATGCCGCCAAAATCCAGACGGAAACTCCATGGAGAAAAACTCGACTGCACGGCAAGACCATAAACAGCTACTCCGCTTTCTGACAGTCGGGCAGACGGCGCGGATCCTTGGCATAAGCCCTTCCACTCTTCGCCTTTGGGAAAGCGTTGGGCTAGTCAGCCCCGCGCGAAGTTCAGGGCGATTTCGGCTGTACACTCCCGAACTCCTGGAGGTCCTGAAGCGGATCAAGTACCTGCATGACGTTAAGAGGCTCAACGTTCCTGGAATCAAGGAAGCCATGGCCCAGAGTCTCCCCGCGAAGGCCAATACTGATGGTCGTAAGATCCCTGATTTCGGACCCAGGTTGCGAAAACTACGAAAGAGACAAGGTCTGAGTCTGGCCGAAGCTGCAGAGCGCGCAGGCGTTTCGGCTGGTTTCCTGAGCTCGGTGGAACTGTCGCACTCGAAACCATCCGTGTCGACTCTTTCCCGGCTGGCCGGTGCCTACGGCACCACGGTCTTGGAACTGTACGACATTCCGAAGAAGCCTGACCGCATTGTCCGCCCAGACAAGCGTCAATCCATCCAGACGCAGTCAGGAGTCCGCATGGAGCTCCTTTCGACGGGGACGAAGATGCTGGAAACGATGCTGATGCGTGTCCCGCCTGCAACCGGCAGCGACGGCGCCTATACGCACCAAGGCGAAGACTGGATGTACATGCTGAGGGGTGAACTCGAAATCTGGCTGGATGAAGCAGAATGTTACGTCCTCCACGAGAACGAGAGTTTTTGGTTTGAAAGCAACCGGGGGCACCGCTGGTACAACCCCGGCAAAAAAGAAGCCGTGATCATCTGGGTCAATACGCCGCCAACCTTCTGACCACCGTTCTCCGGCGAACTACAATCCCCTTCCCTCTAATCAGAAGGTCAAGCGCAGGGAGAACTGCTGAACACGCGGTGTAGTCAGTGTTCCACTGTACTGTCCAAAGCCGCCGTCGTCGGAGCCGACATCCAGGGAATTGGTGTCGAAGCGGACGGAATTCGTGATGTTGAAGACATCCCAGGCAAACTTCAGAGACATTCGCTCATAAACCTTCCAGGTTTTTGCCAAGCTCGCGTCGATTCCAAAAAAGCCCTGACCACGGAAAGCATTGCGGCTTCCGGCCTCGCCGGGAAACGCAAAGCGAAGTGGAGTAAGAGTCGCGGGGACGCCTGTTGTTATCGAGACTCCGGCAACCACAGCTGCGGGATCAGGAAAAGCGATGGGCGCCCCGGTGGTGGGATCGTGGAACAGGCCCGATTGAACGGGCCCGGTTTTCACCATAAAGTCATTGAACAGGAAATTGTTGGTGAAGCCGCGAGTGTCGACGACGCTGAATGGCAATGCACTCGTCCATCGGCCGAGTCCCGACAGCTGCCAACCTCCGATGATTGCATCCAGCCCAGAGCTGGATTTGCTTCCAAGCCACTTGCCGTTCCCAAATGGCAGGCCGTAGACCCACGTCGTGGTGATCACATGTCGGATATCGAAGTCCGACGGCGCATAGTTCAGCCTCGGTTTCCAAGGAACCTCAATAAAGCTTCGCGTTGTGTTTCCAAGGCCGCTTTGTGTAGTCGAAGTCGTGCCCTGGGAATTTGTCCGCTCGGCATCCGAACCCATATCCATAGATTTTCCAAAAGTGTAGCTAAAGTCCATTTGCAGACCGTGGGTCATGGGGTGACGCAAGATGAATTGACCAGCGTCATAGTTGCTGATCCCTATGGAGGACCACGCCATCAGCGAAGAGAATTGCGGATTCCAGAAGGGAACCGGGGGCAATCCGAAGCAGGGAGGAGACCCCCCGCCGTTAGCCAGTTGCGTGGCGAGCAGGCCCAGGCGGAACGGTGCGCCTATCTCTCTTCCAGGGCGGTTGGCCCAGCGGAAACCGGACGGGCATGCAGCGTTCCCCCCAGCACCAGTGTAGATGTTCTGGGTTGCGCTGAACCCTCCGGCAGCTGCGGTGGGGAATACATCCTCAAAGTAGGGAATGGGTGGAATCACCGCAGTTTTGTCTTCGCCATGTGCCAAGGCGAACTGCGTCATCAATGTGGCGGCCGTGAAGTAATCCATCCCCGACTTCGGGTCAACAAGATCCGTCGCGGCTGCTAAATCGAGCTGCTGGAGCAAATGGCGGCCACGGCGCCCGACGTAGGCCGCTTCAAACGTGAATCCGCCTTGCAGCTGGCGCTGCACAGACAAATCCATGGCAATGGAATAGGGCGTCTTGAGGCTGCCATCAATCCCATTGGAGTTGAAGGTAAATCCGGTCGTATTCGGGTCGTTCGGCGGAGTTGCCGGGTAGCTGACGCTGGAATTGGCAGGAGGAAGAATATTGATGGGCACGCTCGTCCTTCCCAGGTAACGCGGCGCATCATCGGGCGTAAGAATGTTGGACGGTGCCGCTTGCGTGCTGGTAAGACCGAAAGAGCCAAACTGGCTGAAGCCGTCTATGATTCCCTCACCGAAGTGGTCGTAGTACATGCCGATGCCGGCACGGATGGAGGTCTTGCCTGGGCCTCCGAAGAGGCTTTTCCCGAGGCCTTCCTGAGAACCAGGCGAATAGGCTATCGAAAAGCGGGGGGCGAAATTGTCTTTGTTCATAGGCCAGTAAGGTTTTCCACCGCGGCCCTGGCCAGAAGGAACGAAGGAAAATTCTGGCTGATTGCCGAGACCTTGTTTTGCTGCGATCGCCCGGTTCTCAAACCATTGGTGCAGGTCGACGGTCGGCGCCACCTGTTGGCCATCTACTTCGTAAGGGGTTTGCAGCAGGCTATGCCGCACCCCCAAGGTGACCGTTAAGTTCGGTTTCAAGCGATAGGAGTCCTGAACATACCACTCGAATTCGTTGGCTTTGAAGTGACGCGGGATGAGCTGGCCGACTGGCAAGAGCGTAGCTTGGGTGCCATCCTGCGAAACTTTGTAATTATTGTTGGCGTTGATCGTTGACAGCAGGCCGGCAATGCTCGTCACGGCATTGTCATAGCTGGTGCCGAAGCAGCCGCCCACGGCGGGATAGCAACCCGCGCCCGTTTGCTGATTGCAAGGAGCCGCGCCGTTAGGGAAGGCCTCTGGATCAAAACTCTGGAAAGTGCCTGCAATTGCTGCTTGGCTGATGTTGCCCGCGCCGCTGGTGGCCGAATCAAACGATACCGCGTTGGAAGCCGTGTTGTTATGAATGATGCGCCAATTCACGCCGAATTGCAGCGTGTGCTTCCCCTTGATCCAGTTCACGTCGTCCAGGAAATTGTGCACAGGAACGTTGAGAAAGGTGCTGCGGTTTTCCGCAGTCAGCGGGCTCAGTCCCGCGAAGTCGGAATAGGATGCGGTTCCGGCACCCGCGACATTCAATCCTTGCCGGATATAGCCGTAACGGAAGTTGTTAATCAAGTTTTGTCTGATGGTCCACAAATGGCCCGCGGCTAGCCCTTTCGAAGTGTCGATGATTTCTGAATTGGGTGGCTGGCCGGAAAACTGCGGGCTAGCCGAAATCCTGTCGCCTTGCTGAATGCCGCGAATGAAAAAGCGGCTGTGATCGGACATTTCGTAGTCGATCTTGGCGATATAGGTATTCAGGTTAGCTGGATTAGGGGCGGAAAACGTCAAGCCTCCTGTGTTCAGTCCGTCGCCGCCGGGGGCATTCGGCAAAGGGTAGGAATTGAACGTGGCAAGAGAATTAGGGTCGGCACCGGGTCCCCAGGGGCAAGTTCCTTTCGACGAGCAATTTGGATCCATGGACCCTAGATCGTCCTTGGGGCTGGCGTTCGGGCACTTGCCATTGGATACGGACATGGAGCTGCAAAGCGTGACGACGTTACCAGCCGTGTCTATGTACTTTAAGTTGCCATCGCGAAACGACTGCGTAGGCACGGTTTGGAAGATTTGCTTGTTCTCAGCCGTTCGTTGGCCTTCATAGTTCAAAAAGTAGAACAGTCTGTCATGCTTGATTGGGCCTCCGAGCGAGCCCCCAAACGTATTGCGAATTAGCGGCGCAGCTTTATTCGGCAGTCCGGCTTGAAGCTGGGCCGTCTTGTTGAAGATATCGTTGGCATGACCGAAATTGGTTCTATTGTATTCATAAATGCTTCCGTGGAGTTGGTTTGTGCCACTCTTAGTCACAAGAACGACTTGCGCGCCGGAGGATCGGCCACTCTCAGCATTGGCGTCGGTGGTGGTCACTCGGAACTCTTCGAGGGAATCCAGTGTTGAACGCAAGACGCCTGTGAAGGCGTAACCCTGTCTTTGGTCGTTGTTGTCGACTCCATCCAAAGTCACGTTGCTCTGATCCGAGCGCGCTCCAGAAACGGCTCCGCTGCGGCTGTCTGTGTCGCGGTTCGCGCTGCTGATATTGTTGAATTTCTGGCCCAGGTACAGCACGCCAGGCTGCAAACTCAACAGGTCGGGAACGTTTCGCCCTTCCATCGGCAGTGCTTGCACTGTCGTGTTGCTGACGGAGTTTCCGATGGTAGCGTCCGTCGCATTGATGGTTTGCGCTTCTGTGCTGACTTCGACCGTGGTTTTGGACTCCTGAACGGAAAGCGCAAAGTTGATCGTCGCCGGCTGGTTTACAAGTAATTCGGCCCCTTTGGACTGAGTTCCAAAGCCCGTCATGGTCACCGTCACCGTGTATTGGCCAGGGGGGATCTGCAGGAAGCTATATTCACCGCTAGAATCCGTGGTCCGGGTCATGTGCGCGCCGGTGGCCTTATTGTCCAGCGCAACCCGTACGTTCGGCACAACTCCTCCTGAAGGATCGGTCACCGCGCCGCGCAGGGAAGTGAGCGCGGTCTGCGATGACACGGAAACTGCATAAGCAGTTAAGAGTGCCAACAAACCTACGAAATGTTTCCAATTCCTCATAAGCTATCCCCCCACGAGCCGAATTGTGCGGATTTGCTTGGTTCTGAATGCTTCGAGGTCCCCGAGATCATCGTTCCGCTTGCGCACGCGACTTTGGATTGCGGATGAAACTGGCGGGCAGTGCGGCACGCTTGAGCGGCAAGATCACCTAGGCCGCGACCGCCACTTCCCATCGAAAACCGCCCTCAAACCTCGCCGGTACCCGCACAACGAAACTGGATACCCCTGGAGGCCGAGTAACCCACTAGAACCCTACAATAAATCTGAAACCTTAGGGAAAGAGGGGTAGGCTGTCAAGCATAATCTGCGCAATGGACCAAGGAGAAGTTTCTCATAGCCCGGCTGTCTGAGCCGCGTCTCGTTCCACCCTGTGCCAGGCTGTCGACCAACAAGGCTGCGCGGCGTTAAGGCAGACGAGGTGGTTCGGGCTCGGCCGCACCGTCTGCACGAGGATCGGACGCCCCGACGTTTATTCGACGCTTCGAGTCGCGAAGTACAGCTTGTCCCCTGCCCATCGTTGCAGAATTTTGCAGAATATTCCTTGCGAACTCTCAACTGATGCCCCTTTTGCCTAAGTTGTTGCAGTACGTCAGGGGCGACGCGCGACTCCACGAGGATGTTGCAACCAATGATGCGCGAACCGGTATCCGGGATCGTGAATCTAGGAGCTTCCAACGCGGCTTGGATGCTCATGCCGTAGTCGACGAAATTGGAGACGAACTGAGCGTGAGCCAATGGTTGATTCGAACCGCCCATGATTCCGAAGCCAATGTGGATGTCCCCTCGTTCCATGAATGCGGGAATAATGGTTTGGAAGGGTCGTTTCCGACGGCGCGACCTCCGATGCATGCCGGATCTTTCCAAACGCTATGCAAAAGTCTCAGGACAGCGCGCAAAGGGTCGTTTCTTCTTGACATTTTCACACCGAAGACCTTACAAGAAACATGTAAATTTACAAGAATAAATTGGCATGGAAAGTTAGACCAAGGACAGGACCCATGACCGAGGACCACGACCGCTATCTGGGAATGGATCGGCCAATTACGCGCCGAGATTTCATTAATGGGGCGGCTGTGATCGTTGCGGGCTCACTGCTTACAGGTACCAGGCTTAGCGGACGTTCCTCGGAGACTAAACAGCCGGGCCAAGCTGACGATTACCCGCCGGAGTTGACGGGTCTTCGTGGAAGCCATCCCGGCTCGTTTGAAACCGCCCATAGTCTTCGCGATGGCACATTCTGGAAGACCGCCCCCGCACCCACCGACACTAAGGAAGTTTACGATCTTGTTGTGGTGGGCGCCGGCATCAGCGGCCTCGCGGCAGCGCATTTCTTTCGGGAGCATGCTGGCAAATCATCTCGAATCCTGCTCCTAGAGAATCACGATGACTTTGGCGGCCACGCTAAACGAAACGAATTTCATCTTGGGGGAAAGCTCCAGCTGTGCAACGGCGGTACATTGCTGATCGACAGCCCGACCCCCTACAGCCCACAAGCGGACGGCTTGCTAAAAAAGCTTGGCATCGATCCGCCAAAGCTTGAGGAAACAACTGCGGATCGCAATCTGTATCACTCTCTCGGATTAAAGTCCGCTGTTTTCTTTGACAAGGAAACTTTTGGGGCTGACAAACTCCTCGTGGGAGAGCCAGGTGGCCGTCGCGGCGGGCCACGTCAAGAAGGCAGGGCGACGACATGGAAAGATTTTCTTGCCGATGCTCCTCTGACGGATGCAGTGCGCCAGGATATTGCACGCATCGAGGAATCAAGCATCGACTACATGCCTGGTTTGGCCTCTGCAGAAAGAAAGGCTCGGCTCTCCAAAATCAGCTACCGCGATTTCTTGCTGAATATCGCGAAGGTAGATCATGGAGTAATCGCGTTCTACCAGACGCGCACTCACGGTGAGTGGGGTGTGGGCATCGACGCCGAGCCGGCTCTCGATTGCTGGGCCATTGGATTACCGGGATTTCAGGGCATGCATCTCGAGCCCGGCGCCGCTGCAAACATGAGCTATTCCGCTGCGGGATATGCGAACGGAGGCTCTTACCGATATCATTTTCCGGACGGAAACGCATCCATCGCCCGTCTACTTGTCCGGGATTTAATACCGGGAGCCATCCCCGGGCACTCGGTTGAGGACGTTGTGATCGCGCGCGCGGACTATTCTAAATTAGAGGTGTCGGATTCTCCGATTCGGCTTCGACTCAACAGCGCCGTTGTGGCCGCCAGAAACCTCGGCAATCCCACTAATACGCAAGAAGTGGAAGTAACTTACGCGCGCGGAAAAGATTTGTTTAAAGTCCGGGCAAAGAGCTGCGTTCTGGCTTGTTGGAACATGATGATTCCGTTCCTTTGTCCGGAATTGCCGGACGAGCAGAAAGAGGCGCTGCACTACCTGGTCAAAGTACCCCTTGTCTATGGCACCGTCGGCATTCGGAGCTGGAAGGCATTTCAAAAACTCGGGATACAAAATGTACGCGCGCCGGGCTCGTACTGGGAATCCATCAGTTTGAACGCAGCCATTAACATTGGGGATTATCACAGCCCTAAATCACCCGACGAGCCCATCCTCTTGCACCTCAGCCGGACGCCCTGCAAGCCTGGGCTTCCAGCCCGCGAACAGCACAAAGCCGGGCGCATGGAGCTCTTGGTGACCTCGTTTGAAGATTTCGAACGCAGGACGCGAGACCAACTCGCGCGTATCCTTAGCGCTGGCGGGTTTGCCCCGGCGGAAGACATTCAGGCGATCACCATCAACCGCTGGCCGCACGGCTATGGGTATGAATATAACCCCCTGTTCGATCCGGATTGGCCGGAAGCGGAACGCCCGCACGTCATTGGCAGAAAGAAATTCGGCAGGATTGCCATCGCCAACACGGATTCCGGCGCTACAGCGTACACGGACGTTGCTATCGATCAGGCGTATCGTGCCGTGCAGGAACTTTTGACTGCATGAGAGTTTCGCAGGAAACGATGTGAACTTAAGTGAGGCATAACGTGACTACGCATGTGGCTGTGGCAAAAATGACCGAGGAGGAGATGGTTGCCCTGGTCAAGAAACACACCTTGTTTGAATGGTCCGCGCAATCCAAAGTCGATCCCTTGCCTGTAGCGAAAGCCAAGGGCATTTATTTCTGGACGCCCGAAGGGAAGCGCTTCATCGAATGGAATTAGTGCGCAATCGAAAGACGCGCGAGCAAGGACTCTACACGTTCGTGCGGTGGAACACTCTCTTCACCAACCCGCCGCTCTGTATCTAGTAGAAGGAGCTTCGGGAGGGTTTCGCAATCATTGATCGCGGTCTAGAGGCTGCCGACAGAAGCGTCGTGGGATAAGCGCCGACCATGTCAGACAACGTATTTCATTGAAAACGATCATTGCATAGGGGAGAGTCGTGGTTCAAGAATCCAGGATTTTTGGTTTCGGCGGAGGCTCACTATGGCGGATGAGAATCAAGACAAGCAATTAGGGATGGACAGGTCCATCGCGCGGCGCGACTTTCTCAATGGCGCGGCCGTCGCCGTAGGTTCGAGCCTAGCTGGAGGTTTCCTCCCCGGACTCGAATGGATCGCAGAGGGAGCGGAGCAGTTTGCTCAAGACAAGCCTGGCTACTATCCTCCGACGCTAACAGGAATGCGCGGAAGCCATGATGGCTCTTTCGAGGCTGCCCACTCGGAGCGCGACGGGAGTTTTTGGAAGCAGGCTGGCTCTCCCATCGAAACGGGCGAGACCTATGATTTGGTGGTCGCGGGCGGCGGCATAAGCGGGCTGGCGGCCGCGTATTTTTGCCGCAAACAGAATCCTTCCGCTCGCGTCTTGATTCTCGATAACCACGATGATTTCGGCGGTCATGCCAAGCGCAACGAGTTTCACGTCAACAGTCGGATGCTTCTTGCCAACGGTGGCACGGTTTCCATCGAATCGCCTTTTCCTTACAGCGCGGAAGCGCGCGGCTTGCTTACCGAATTGGGAATCGAGCCTGCCAAGTTCGAAGAACAACACGACGACAGCAAAGTGTACAAAGGTCTGAAGTCGGCTTACTTCTTCGACAAAGAAACTTTCGGAACGGATCGCCTCGTCGTCGGTGGCCCCACACAGTATGGAAGACAAGGCGGAGTTTCCTGGCCCGACTTCCTGGCAAAAACACCTCTCAGCGAAGCCGTCCAGAGGGAAATTATTCGTTTGCAGGAAGCGAAGGTCGACTACCTCCCCGGACTTTCTTCCGACGAAAAGAAGGACAAGCTCTCGCGGATGAGCTACAAGGATTTTCTCTTGAAGCTTGTCAAGGTCGATCCAGGCGTGATTCCGTTCTATCAAACGCGCACGCACGGACTCTTTGGCGTGGGGATCGATGGAGTCGCGGCTTTGGACTGCTGGGGTCTTCGATTCCCGGGCTTTCAAGGAATGACCCTTGCTCCCGGACCATATCGGCGAATGGGTTTCACTGCGATGGGCGAGGCTACTCCGGAGAAGGAGCCGTATCATTTTCACTTTCCCGACGGAAACGCCTCGATTGCCCGGGCACTTGTTCGAGCGCTAATCCCTGACGCAGCGACAGGCCACACCGCCGAAGATATCGTCACGGCGCGGTTTGATTACAGCAAGCTCGATCGCAGTACTTCCCCCGTGCGGATTCGACTGAGCAGCACCGCTGTGCGCGTAGGTCACGCTGGAGATCCGACCTCTGCTAAAGAGGTTGAAATCAGTTATGCCCGTGAGAAAAAGGTGTACAACGTTCGCGCTAAGGGCACCGTGCTGGCTTGTTGGAACATGATGATTCCGAACCTATGCCCGGAATTGCCCGACACACAGAAGGAAGCGTTGAAATACGGGGCCAAAGTGCCCTTAGTATACAGCGTAGTGGCAGCAAAAAACTGGAAGGCTTTTGAAAAGCTGGGAATTCAACGCGTTTCCTGCCCGGGGATGTATCACACGGGCGTTGGCCTGGACCAGGCTATCAGCATCGGCGATTACAAATGTTCGCAGAGGCCTGACGAACCCATTTTGCTCCGCATGACGCGAACACCATGTATGCCCGGGCTGTCGGAACGCGATCAACATAAAGTAGGGCGCGGGGAATTGCTCACGACTTCATTCGAAACCTTTGAGCGCAATATCCGAGACCAGTTGTCGCGTGTCTTGTCGGCCGGCGGGTTCGATCCGGCACGCGACATCGAGGCTATCACCGTCAATCGCTGGCCCCACGGTTATGCCTATGAATACAATCCGCTCTGGGATCCGGATTGGCCGGAAGGCCAGAGGCCCTGCGACATTGCCAGGAGGCGATTCGGGCGCATCGCCATCGCCAACTCCGACGCTGCCGCCGCAGCCTACACCGACCAGGCCATCGATCAAGCCTATCGAGCCGTCCGGGAACTCGCCTAGCTTTTCCTTCGGATTTGAAATTTTCGCTTGACATCAGGGGTTCGCTTCTCTAAGGTTGCACAACTATAGTAAGGTTCGGTTTTCGCTCTGTGCCGCAGCGAGATGTCGAAGCGATGCCCGGGGAATCGCTCAGGGGTGATGCGGTTCAATGCACAAGCTTTGTTGTACCCAATGCGCGTTTCTCGTTGTTTCCAAACACGCCGTGTCTTCTTGGCCTGCGCGGATTTCTCGCTGTTCGGTCAGATGTCCTTGGCTCGCCAAGTTATGACCCTGACGATTTCTTCGAATTGTCTGAAAAGAATAGGGAGGACCTTTCATGAACGTCAAGAGACGGACGTTAACCTTCGGGCGATGCATTTTGGTTGCTGCAGTTGGCTTCCTCTTTGCGTGTGGTTCTACGATGGCGCAAACCGCCACGGGCCGAATCATCGGGACGGTAATCGATGCGCAAAGTGCGGCTATCGCTGGGGCCAAAATTACAATCACCAATACCGGCACGAACGTGCATTGGAACACGGTCAGCAACCCCGACGGCTTCTACCAGGTTTTAGACCTTCCTGTGGGCACATACTCGGTCAGCGCGGAACACGACGGGTTTTCCAAGGTGGTCACAGCCCCACAAGCCCTGGATATCAATCAAGCGCTCAGAATCGATATGCGCATGAAGGTAGGTTCGCTCTCAGACGTCGTAAAAGTCGAAGCGCAGGCGGCGCAGGTAGAAACCGTTAGCCCCACGATCGGCGGGACAGTCACGGGCGCTCCGATCCAGAATCTGCCTCTCAACGGCCGCAACACATTAGATCTAGCCCTGACGCAGCCGGGCGTGGTTCCGATCGCCGACGACCTGGGAACCTACGGGACAAGCAACGGCGGATCGAACGGCTTCGCGGGCATCAGCGTGGCAGGCGCACGAGGAGATGCAGTCACCTATCTGCTCGATGGCGGCCTCAACAATCGCGTAACCAGCAACCAGGTGGTTTTCAATCCGAATCCAGAGGCCGTCGAAGAATTCCGCCTCATGGAAAATAACTACACGGCCGAATTCGGCCGCAACGGGGGCGGCACCATCAGTGAGGTAATCAAGTCAGGTTCAAATTCTCTTCATGGAAGCTTATACGACTACATGCGGAATGACGCGTTCAACGCCAGCGATTTTTTTAACAACGCGCAGGGCAATCCGCGGCCGGTCTTGAAGCGCCATCAGTTCGGAGGCACGGTCGGCGGTCCTATCACGCTGGGGAAGCTTGTGAATGGCAAAGATCGCTTCTTCTTCTTCTTTGGCTACCAGGGGCAGAGGCAGACGGCAACGGAGAATCAAGGTTTTGTGACGACGTATACTCCCGCTCAGCTGACGGGTGATTTTTCCAATGGCGGGACGCCGGGAAATTGCCCAAATGCAGACCCGTCAGTGGCTGTATTTCTTCAGGGACACTCCTTCTATCAATCCAACTCAGCAAGCGCAGCCTGCGCCATCATCGATCCAACGAAGATCGATCCTGTTGCGCAGAAGTATATTGCAGCCGGCTTGATTCCCACCTCGCCCAGCGGGCAAGTATTTCCCCTGGGGTCGCGAAGAGACAACGTAAATCAATATCTGGGTAAGTTCGACTTCTACGCTACGCAGAACGACCGTATCTCGTTGACCCTTGGCAGCAACAAGGAACCCATCCTCAACCCATTCTTTGGAGCAAACGTCCCGGGCTTCACCTCTGCCTCCACGACTTGGGACTATTTTGCGAATATTGGATACACGAAAACCATTTCGCGAACGACGCTGAATGAATTTCATGCTACCGGGCAACGCTGGTCTAATACCACGGTTCCCACATCTCACCCACCGCTTCCTTCGGCCTTGGGTATCAACATCAATTCGGACGCTGCTTTAGGCCCTCCGAACGTGTACTTCAACAGTGGTCTGTCAATTGGCTTCGACCCCAACGTCAATTGGAAGGCCGACAACACCTATGCTTTGACCGACACCCTCACCTGGAATCGTGGCCGCCATACGCTGAAGTTTGGTGGCCGGTTTGCCATCATGCAGGAGAACTCGGTCTATGCCTATCAGACGAACGGAAGCTTCTGGCTCTACGGACCGGGTAGTGTGGGATCCGGAAATGATTTGGCTGATTTTTTGTTCGGCACTGTGGATGAATACTATCAGGCTTCCAAAGCTCCGAGTAACGAGCACCAGAAGCAATACTCTGCCTTTGCTCAAGACGAATGGAAGGTAACTCCACGGCTGACTCTGACTCTCGGGCTCCGTTACGAGTACACCTCTCCCGAGACGGACAAACGGGGTTTCAGCTTCACCATTCTTCCCGGCCTCCAGTCGACACGGTTCGTGAATGCGCCAACAAGCTTGGTATTCCCCGGCGATAAAGGTGCGCCAAAGGGCTGGTATTTCTCAGACTACAAGAATTTTGCGCCGCGTATTGGTTTTGCCTGGGATCCGTTCGGCAATGGCAAGACCAGTCTGCGCGGTGGTTTCGGACTGTTTTATGACACCCTCAACGGTTGGATGTCAGATTGGGCGACCGACGAACCTCCCTTCGCGGGCAGCGCTGACCTCTTCTTTAATCCGAGCCCAAACGCCGCGAATACAACGTTGTCTGACCCCTATGGAACTGCCCAATCGCCAGATCCATTCCCCTCGCAAATTCCGCCGCCCCAGAACGTGGACTTTAACTCATTGGGGCTTATCCCATTCGGGAACGGCAGCAATAATTTCGTTGACCCACATCTGAAAACTCCCTACATCTACCAGTACAATCTCAGCGTTCAGCGCCAGCTGGGCAACGGCCTTATGGCCGAGGTCGGCTACGCAGGGAGTTCTTCTCACAAACTGCTAACGTGGCTCGACGCAAACCCATTCATTCTGGGAACTACCAACCGGATCTTGGGTCCCAACTTCGGGTACCTCACCACGTTTGCCGGGATGAACAACGCGAACTACAACGGTCTGCTCACGAGTCTCACCAAACGGGCGACCGAAGTGCGTTACCTCGGCAACCTGTTCTTCACAGTTGCCTATACTTGGTCTCACAACCTGGACAATGGCTCCGGTTTCAACTCCCGCAATACGCAAATTGCCTCTTACAATCATCATGTCCTCTACGGGAACTCCGACTTCGATATCCGGCAGCGGCTGACCTTCAGCGGAGGTTGGGAACTGCCGTTTGCTAAAGCCTGGACGAACGGGCCTAAGCGCTTGACAACCGGCTGGAGTCTCTTTCCCATCGTTTTTGCACAGTCCGGCATTCCTCTAGACGCCCTTGCCGGTCTACACGAGAGTCAAAGCAAACCGGGTCCCTCAGGTGCTGGTGATCGGGAGGTGGTCCGGGCAGATCAGGTCACCCCTTCCATACACACATTCGACCCGCATCAGGTTCAGACTCTCAACACCATCAATGGGCCAGTTACCGGGAACTTCTGGTTCGACCCGAACGATTTTCAGTTGGATCCCTGTATTGCCGCTGGCAACTGCCCGTTAGGATTTTATGGAACGTTCCAGAGGAACTCTTTTCGGGGTCCACGGCGCGTCAATATGGACTTGGCGCTGGAGAAAGCAACCAACCTCGTCGGTGAGCGGGCAAAACTCATCTTCCGCGCCGAGGCCTTCAATATTCTCAATCACACCGAGTTCCGGCCACCCTCGGCTACTTCCTTCACCTCGGGAACCTTTGGCCAGATTACGGGAACCTACGATCCTAGAATCCTTCAGTTGGCGCTGAAGCTGACGTTCTAGCTTCAACCCTGAAATGCGGGCGGACAGCTCACGCCTTCCGCCCGCGTTTCTCTCCGACGTCAAATTCGCCTCTCTACTCGTTCGATGGAGGGAATGCTATGAGTCAATGCCCTAGGGACAAGAAGCTGGGGATGGGATGCCCCATTGACCGCCGAGACTTTCTGAACGGCGTAGCCATGACGATTGGCGCGTCGCTTTTCCCGTTCGAGGCATTGCTGGGACAAGACGCTGGCCCGGACTCCTCAGCGCCGGAATACTTCTTCTCAAAAGGCATCACCCAACAGGACCCGCAGTATTACCCTCCCGCGCTCACGGGCATGCGCGGAAGCCACCCAGGCTCGTTTGAGGCCGCCCACGCACTACGCGATGGAATTGAACCAAAAGATGCGACGGATACGGGCGAGCATTACGACCTGGTGGTTGTCGGCGGCGGGATCAGCGGGCTTGCCGCAGCCTATTTCTACCGCAAATCCGTTGGTGCAAACGCCAAAATTCTCGTCATCGACAATCATGACGATTTTGGCGGCCATGCCAAACGCAATGAGTTTCGCGCCGGGGATCGTTTGCTTCTAGGCTATGGCGGCACGCAATCGATTGAGGCTCCTGGACGGTATAGCAAGGTAGCAAGCGGGCTCCTCAAGGAACTAGGCATCGATACTCAAAAATTCTATCAGTACTACGATCGGAAACTGTTCGAGTCCATGCATCTGAAATCGGCGACTTTCTTTGACCGAGAAACCTTTGGGCAGGATCTGCTGTGGCCACACGTGATTGTTGGTTATGACGAGACTTATTCCGGAGGCAAAGCTCTAACTCCGGAAGCGCTTGCGCAGATGCCGATCGCGGAGGTGGCGCGCAAGGATATCTTGCGCCTTCAGACGGAGTCTGCTGATTACTTCCCTGAGCTCGATGCCAACCAAACGCGCGCCAAGTTGATTAAGACCAGCTACAAAGATTTCCTATTACAGTACGCCAAGGTCCACCCGGATGTTGTCAAGGTCTTCCAATCCTCCACGCATGATCTCTATTGCGTCGGCATCGATGCCGTCTCGGCATTGGCATGTCGGGGCATGGGTTACCCAGGGTTTAAGGGAGTAAAACCGACTCCAAGGAGACGGTCGGGAAGCGAGGAAGGCGGAGAAGAACCCTACATTTTCCACTTTCCAGATGGCAACGCATCTATAGCGCGTTTGCTAGTGCGCTCTCTGATCCCGGATTCGGCTCCGGGCAACACCATGGAGGACATCGTTACCGCGAGAATGAATTACGCGCGGCTGGACAATCCCGGCAATTCTGTGCGCATCCGTCTGAATAGCACCGCAGTTCGCGCTAAGCACGATGGCGATCCATCCACGGCAAAAGAAGTCGAGGTTACCTACGTCATGGCAGGCAAAGCGCGCAAAGTGCGCGGTGCGCATTGCGTTATGGCTTGTTACAACTGCGTCGTGCCCTTCATGTGTCAGGAGATGCCAGAAAAGCAAAAGGCTGGTCTCGCCTACGCGGTAAAGCAGCCGCTGGTTTACACGAATGTTCAGATTCGAAATTGGACTGCGTTTCAAAAGCTCGGCATTCGTTACATCTACTCACCGGGAGGCTATTTCTGCTCCACCACTCTGGACTTCCCGGTTTCCCTGGGAGAGTACAAATTCCCAAGTTCACCTGAGGAGTCCTGCCTCTTACACCTCGTCCGCACTCCATGTAGTCCGGGACTTCCCTGCAAAGAGCAGTTCAGGGCCGGGCGGTACGAACTGCTCACTACGCCATTCGAAACATTCGAGCGGAAGATTCGGGATCAGCTAGGCCGTATCTTGGAGGCAGGTGGCTTCGACCCCGCCAGGGACATCCAGGCCATCACGGTAAATCGCTGGCCGCACGGCTATGCCTATGAATATAACTCCCTGTTCGAGCCGCTCGATCGACCCGAGTCGGAGCGTCCCTGCGTGATTGGCCGCCAGCCTTTTGGTCGCATTACCATGGCCAATTCTGATTCGGATGGCCATGCCTATACCAATATCGCAATCGATCAAGCGTACCGCGCGGTGCAGGAGATTCCCTCCGTCGGCAAATCGGTTGCGAACCCCTAAAGAAACCATCCATGAGCAATGAAGAGTAGGATCCTTTCCCGGCGTGGCTTCTTCAAGGGTATTGCGATCGTTGAGGGCTCCTCCCTGCTGGGTGTTGAACCACCGTTGCTTGACGGATTGGACTCCGCCGGCGCCCCTAAAGGAAAGGGAAACGGATGGGCACGAGTTCAAAGTATCACCAACAAACCTCGAATCAGAAACAGATCCCCTTCCCGGATACCGCCTCCGCTTATTAATACCGTCGGACGCCAGTTCTTACCAATTGTCCATTCGAGAGAAAACGGCAGATTGTGGGAGGGGCTTATTTAGCGACGAGACGGGGGTTATCTTCGAAGGTCACGCCGTTGAGTGCCCGGTAACTTCGAAGTAGGACTCATCCGGACGATCCGAAAATGAGGCAGAAGGAAGCGAAGGATACGCTCTGAGCGGATTGTCGGCAAACAAGAAATTGAGAATGGCTCTTCCACAATTTCCGAATAACTCGCACCTCCAAAACTGAGCAGCCAATAGGCAGCTCAGACTTGATTCCGAACCCACAGAAGTGCGCACTCACAACCATGGAGTCGCCGCTACTTCAACGCCACCATCGCAATGCGCAGCGGCTCAAGCTTCGCCGCATCCACGATGTTTCCGTTGTCGTCGAGATTATCAATGCCCGTGTTCGCCATGAAGTAGAACTTGTCGTCCAGAATGGCGCCCGTCGTCGGATCAGCAACGAGCTCTGTGCCCCGCTCCAGCGTCTCGCTGGCGACCACCCTGCGCCCGTCGCCCCATAGTTTCCAGCGCATCACCCGGCGGAGCGAGGTGCTGTTCTGTATGCCCACAAGGCCGCCTTTGTACCAATATAATCCATCGGCTCCGGCCAGTGTGTCGTTAGCCGCGGGTTTAACTTCCTGCGATTCCCTCGTGCGCAAATCGATCCGCAGCACGCCCAGGAAGTCCGCAACGTACAGCACGTTGCCGTCGTCGGTTATCGTAATGCCGTTGGGATAAAACACCGGACGGGAAAGCGCCATAGCGGCAAAGTTGTGCGACTTGCGGTCAAAACGATACACCTTGTTTCCTTCTGTGTCGGTAACGTAGATTTCGCTCTCGCCGCGCAGCACCAGGTCGTTCAAATCGTGTGCTCCGGCTCCCGGCGCGGTGTAACGTTCCAGCAGCTTGCCCTGCGCATCGAAGTGCACAATCTCCGAGCGATTCTTCTCGCCCGGGTCTGTCGCACACCACACGCTATGATCCGCCGGATCAAGGTGCACTCCGCCGACTGGCATCAGGTCGTACAGCCCTTCCTTCACGAAATCCGCGAGCTCGCCGGATTCCGTGATCCGCACGATCTTGTTGTGGTGCATGCTGCCCATGAGGAAGACGCGTTTCGCTGCGTCCACTCCCAGACCTTCCGGGAAGAGGTCCTTTTGCGCCACGGTGAACGCCACCTGCGCACGGTGCACTGGGGGAAAACTCCGACGCACCTGCTCAACCAGCTCGCGAAATTCCGGATTGTTCTTCAGCGGTGCAAATGCCCGCGCCTCCGACGGATCAAAACCTTCGCCCAGCGCCACGCACTCTTTCAGCAGCGCTAAGGCTTTAGCCTGGTCACCGACGTGGGCGTAGTGATGAGCCAATAGGTAGAGCCCCGCTCCGCGATCGGCCAGGCCCGCTCGTTCGGGCGAGGCTGCCACCAATGCTTCCACTACCTTGATCTCACTGCGCAGCGACGCGGAGCGTTGAGCAGCCGTCGGGGAAGGCGTTGTTGCAGACGGATTCTGCGGCATTGCGCTCTGAGGTGATTGCGCCTCTGTGGGCAGACTACCCACGCTGAATACGCACAGCACCGCTGCGATTGCCTGGAACGGTCGCACGCCTCACCCCCTGTTCCAATGACGCTGACGAGCAAAGTTTAGGACTTTCAATCCGCGATTGCGGCCTAACGAATGCGGTCTGAGACAGCGAGGGTTACAGAGACCTTCTGGCCGGGCCGCAGAGTTCTTCGACGGACTCCCGCGCCAGCTCAAACGCACTTCGCCTCGCATCGGCACCAGCGGTTGCGCCCTTCGTGGCCTTAGAGACCAACGCCGCGTCAACAAGTACGCGAACGTGTTTCGATACAGCTGGCTCGCTCATGTTGAGTTGGGCACTGGTCATGCCTTAATGCCCACTTGATGATTAATTCCGTAGCTCATTTGGTCATCGCCTGCTTCTTGAGGGCCTCTTTTACCTTTGCCACGTCCGGGCCTTCTCCGGCTCCCTCATAAAATGAGAGGTCCTCGTTGATTCCGACCAGCCGCAAGACTTGTCCCCCTGGCGCCTGAAAATAAAGATGGGGGTCCGGTATATCAAGCTTCCTGACACCGAAATCGAGAATCTTCCGCGTCATTTCTTCCACGTTGTCGGACTTGATTTCCAGCCAGACCGATCTTGCAGTCCGCAAGAACTCGCTCTCATCAGGGACATCCCCATAGAGAAACCCGATATAGAAGTTTTCTCCCAGACGAAGGAAGTCCCTTTCGTTCTCCTCTTTCGTGACTTTGCCACCGAGGACGTCACAATAAAATTTACGGATGCTGTCCCGATCTTGTCGCGGAACTATAACCGAAGAATGGTTTCCAAAAATTATCTTTGCCATGGTTACTCCTTTCCAGAATTGGCGCTCTCAATGGGGTAGGTATCCTGCAGAACGGCGGAGCTGGTCTCCAGCAGGGACTTCAGGTTGGAGATGACCTTCGGCCAGGCGCCGGACACCGCCACGATGAAATTCGAGGGTTCGCGCTCGATGGTGTGGGTGATGGAGAGCCTGACCGCCGGTCCACTGGGTTCCAGTTCCATCGTGCAGTGCGACTCGCCTTCAGCCTTTAGCTCGGAATTGTTCTGATGCTGCCAGCGGATCACTAACCGCAGTGGAGGCTCGGCCTCGACGATCTCGCCGGCGTCGGTGTTGCGGCCATCGGGGTACACCATCTTCCACGAAGATCCCGCCGTCCACTGGCTTTCGCAGTGAACGCCGAACCAGTACTGCTTCATGCACTCCACGTCGATCAGCGCCGACCACAGCTTCTCCGGCGTGGTGCGGATGTAGGTCACGTAGACAAAGGTCGATTTAGCCATTGGTTTTCTCCAGTCGTCGCAGATCGTTAAGCGCCTTCAGGCGCGGTTTTTCAAACTCTTCCGGTGATGCCTTTATTTCGTCGCAGACGGATGAGCGTCATCCCAGCGGTATTTCTTGCGTGAGCCAGCTCCAAATTGCTCACGAAAAATTCTCAAAAAGTAGTTCCAACCTTTCTCATGCCCCCTTGCCAGCTCATGATCCGGAAGGTCGGAATGCACGAGGGTCATCAGTGTTTCTTCTCCCTGTTTCTTAAAGGTCACTGTAACCATCGACTCCTCTCCCAAGGTGTTCGGTGACACCCAGGTATGCTGAATCCGACCCGGTCGCTCTACTTCCGTAAATCGTCCGTAATGGGGAGTTCCCTTGAAGGTCCAGTAAAAGAACCCATCTACTTTCGGGTTTAACATCAACTTGTCAGCCGCATTCCAAGGATTGCCAGGGATCTTTGGATCCAGCCACCCATCGAACACCTCACCCAGGGGTGCAGGGATGGTTCGTTCAAACTTAAATTCAAGGGTCTTCCTAGAGTTCTTCATTACTTCTTCTCCTTCTTCTCCTTCTTCTTTTTGTCCTTAAAATACTGCTCAAACTGGTCGAGGCGTTCGTTCCAGAACCGCTCGTATACATGCACCCATCCCGCTACCTGCCGAAGCGGTTCCCCTCGAAATGAAATAAACACTTCACGCCCCTGCTTCTGACGCTCAATGAGTCCAGCTCTTTCGAGCATCTTCAGATGCTTCGTCACGGCATTTAAGGCGGTGTCGAACGGCTTTGCGACGTCCAAAAATCGGGCAGGTCCGTTTGCTAGCTGCCCAATAATCGCTCGCCGACTGGGGTGAGAAATGGCTATCAGTACGTCCGTCAGTTGATCCATACCTTTACATTACACCACAAGGTGTAATGTGTTGCAAGCCTTTTTTGGCCTGCGTGACCCTTTGCACCTGAAACTTGTGACATCGTTTACCGACATGGCCGGCCTTCATGCATCCTCACTCCTACGCAAGGCTCCCCAACGGGCATGTGCTGGCCACGCTCCAGCACGCGCACCACGGCACAAGTGCAGAACCGACGGGCAAGACCCAAGATCTGGTGGAAATCGATGACCAGGGCAAAGTGAGTCGCTCCGCTAGCAACGCCGATCCTGTGTTTGCCGGCGCTCTCTTGACGCGGTACGGCCTGGTCGTACTGCCCGAAATCGACCATTGACGGCCCTTTCGCGGAAACCAAAGAGCAACTCGGCGGCTTCTATCTCGTCGAAGCGCCCGTCAAGGCGGCGGCGATGGCGGCGAAGATTCCCGGCGCGCGTTTGGGTTGCGAATTCAAGGGCTCAGCCCATTTTCCTACTGCCGTCAGCATGAATGCCGGCTCGAAACCTGTCCTGATGTGAAGAAGCCGTGTCAGCCCGAACCGCAGGCAGAGATAGCCCATCGCCAATAGAGGATCACGCCAGTGCCAGTCCTTTGAATCAGAGAGCAAACCTTATCGCTCCCGTGACGGACAAAAGAAATGACCTCTTAGCTTGCCGCGCCTGCGGTTTGGGCGCCCTCGATTGCTGCTACTTCGCAATACACCTTGATTGATCCCTTAGACTCCGTGAGCAGGCGGATGATTTGCTCGTAGTTCTCCAATCCCTTCACGGGGTGCGTAAGCAGTTTTTTCAGCCAGCCTGGATATTGGAGTTCCGCGGTCGCGAGGTCCTTTACGCCCGTTTCGAAGTATTCGCGATTCGCGTTGACGCTCCCAAACGCAACCTTATTGCCGAGCACAAAACCGAGATTGATCTTGTCAGCGGGAACCTCAAGCTGGCGGGAGCCGCCCGTAACGCTCACCATGGCGAGCACACCGTTCTTCGCGAGAACATTCATCGCTTCGAACACGAGCGGTGAGTAGCCGGTTCCTTCGAGAATTAGATCGAACGGTCCGTACTTTGCGGAGGCATCTGTTAGCGACATCTCTTTGGTGCTGACGTAACGGACGCCAAGTTCTTCGAGGAGCCTCGAATTCAGGAACGGCGGCATCGTATTCCCAAAGGCCGTGACTTCAAGGCCGCGCAGCCGCAGGGCAAGCGATGACAGCAGGCCGAGTGTGCTTGCTCCGAGCACCGCGGCGCGTTTGGGGCGCCATACGCGGAGGCGCTGCTGGATGCGGTAAGCCTGTTCAATCGCTTTCTGCGCCACACTCATCGGTTCCATCAGGACGCCGACTTCTCTCAGGTTTTCCGGCACACGAATGATGTATTCCGGTTCATCGACGACGTATTCTGTAAGAAAGCCATGGCGCAGGTTGATGCCGCGCTCGAAGTAGGTGTCGTCGGTCGTCATGTCGTAGGTGCCAATCTGGTCGTAGAGACTCGAACCGGGGCGGCGCACCGTGAGGGCGACGTAATCGCCGGGCTTGAATTCCGTAACACGGGGGCCAATCTCTTCCACGCGGCCAAAGCTTTCATGCCCCAGTATCAGATAGTTGCTGCCGTCGGGGGCGGCTCCATATTCGGCCGCATTGATTTCCTTGTCCGTACCGTCCACACCGACGCGAAGAATCTTGACCAGCACGCCGCGACCGTTCGTAACGTCGGCGACGTTTGGCTTTGGGACCTGCGCCAGATGTACGCTCCCTGCTTTGCCAGGTAATACCGCTATTGCTTTCATTACGTTCTCCTTATCTCGCTGCACTTTTTGATCGAAACTGAGTGTTCTTCTCGCGGGCTTCGCCGCTCTGGGTCAACAGCTTGGCGACAAGTCCGGTCCATCCAGTTTGGTGATTTGCACCGACACCGCTGCCGGTGTCGCCGTGGAAATACTCGTGGAACAGGACTAGGTCGTTCCAGTGCGGGTCGTTCTGGAAAATCTCCAAATTTCCAGCCACCGGGCGGCGACCGTCTTCACCGCGCAGAAAGATTCTGTTCAAGCGACGAGAAATCTCTCCAGCTACTTCGGCTAACGTGAACATCTGTCCGCTACCGGTCGGGAACTCGACTTTGAATTCGTCACCAAAGTAGTGATGAAACCTTTGAAGCGATTCCACGAGCAAGAAATTCATGGGGAACCAGATGGGCCCGCGCCAGTTGGAGTTGCCGCCGAAAAGAGACGTTTTCGATTCTGCCGGTTGATAGTCGACACGATGCTCCATGCCGTTGACATTGAGCACATAAGGGTGGTCCATGTGAAACCGAGATAGGGCGCGGATGCCGTGCGGCGAGAGGAATTCGCTATCATCCAACATGTAGCGCAGAACGTGACGCAATTTGTCGGCATCGACAATAGAGAGGAGTCGTCGTTCACAATTTCCCGGAGTACGCATACAGGCGAGGTTGGATGTCAGGTCGCTACGGTTCTCGACAAACCACTCGAGGCGCCGTTTGAAATTAGGGAGGCGCTCGAGAAGTTCGGGCTCCAGCGTCTGAACCGCGAATAAGGGAATCAGGCCGACCATGGAACGGACCTTCATCGGCATACGCTCGCCATCGGGGAGATGCAGTACGTCGTAGAAAAATCCGTCTTCGGTGTTCCACATCGAGTCCATACCGTCGCCGCGGTGGCTCATGGCGTTGGCGATGTAGAGGAAGTGCTCCCAGAACTTGCTGGCGACGTCTTCATAGACGGGATTTTCGCTGGCGAGCTCAAGGGCGATGGCCAGCATGTTGAGGGTGTACATAGCCATCCAGGCTGTCCCATCGGACTGTTCAATATGGCCACCCGTGGGAAGCGGTGCGCTACGATCGAAGACCCCGATGTTGTCGAGGCCGAGAAAGCCGCCCTGGAACACGTTCATGCCTTCGGCGTCCTTGCGGTTCACCCACCAAGTGAAGTTGAGCATGAGTTTCTGGAACACGCGTTCGAGAAAAGCACGATCGCCTCTTCCGCGGACCTTCTTTTCAATTTTGTAGACCCGCCACGCGGACCATGCGTGAACAGGAGGATTCACATCACCTAGCGCCCATTCGTACGCGGGCAGTTGTCCGTTCGGATGCATGTACCATTCGCGGAGGAAGAGAACAAGTTGTTCCTTGGCGAAATCCGGATCCACCAATGCCAGGGGCACGCAGTGAAAAGCGAGATCCCACGCGGCATACCAAGGGTATTCCCACTTGTCAGGCATTGAAATTACGTCCGCGTTGTAAATGTGCGACCAGTCGCTGTTGCGACCTCGTTTGCGCTGTTCGGGAGGCGCTGGCTGCGCTGGATCGCCGGCAAGCCAATCCCGTTGCGCGTAGTGATAGAACTGCTTGGACCACAGAAGTCCAGCAAAGGCCTGCCGCTGGACGTTGCGGCCGTCTTCCGACAAAGAGGGCGCTACTTTAGCGTAGAACTCATCGGCTTCTTTATTGCGTAGCAGGAAGATACGGTCGAATTCAGTATCAATCGGGTTCCTTCGCGCGGCAGGATTCTCTTTAGTAAGGCGCAGCTTGATCGTGACACTACCACCCGCCGGAATCCCGGATGAATAGTGCGCGGCAGCCTTGGTGCCAGATTGCGCGGGATTGACAGCTTCCTTGTTGCCCGCGACGATGTAATCGTTGATGCCGTCCTTGGCGTACGCAGGTCCGGAATACCCGTAGAGGCGCTGCGTATTCGTTTCATTTTCGGTGAAGAGAGTTTCGGCAGTGTCCTCGCAATGGAGCCACAGCTTGCCTGCCTCTGGATGCTCGAGTGCGAGTGTGGAGATCTTGCCGGGCGCGGCGACTTTTTTCATGACCGGCTTGGTCTGGCCTTGATTCCAGGACCAGGTATTGCGAAACCAAATTGTCGGTAATAGATGCACGCGCGCCGGTTCGGGTCCGCGATTGTGCGCGGTGATTCGAATGAGGATGTCTTCCGGGGCGGCCTTGGCATACTCGACGACAACATCAAAGTAACGGTTTTCGTTGAAGACGCCGGTATCGAGCAGCTCAAATTCGGGGTCTTGTTTCGAACGGCGCCGATTTTCCTCGAGCAATTGTCCATAGGGGTAAGCGCGCTGCGGATACTTGTAAAGGAATTTCATGTAGGAGTGCGTGGGCGTGCTGTCCAGATGGAAGTAATACTCCTTCACATCCTCGCCATGATTGCCTTCGTTGCCTGTCAGGCCGAAGAGACGTTCCTTGAGGATCGCATCGGCCTCGTTCCAAAGGGCAAGACCGAAACAGACGAATTGATGGCGGTCACAAATCGCCGCCAGGCCATCCTCATTCCAGCGATAGGCGCGCGACCGAGCGTGGTCGTGCGGAAAATATTCCCAGGCCTCTCCGGTCGCGCTGTAGTCCTCGCGCACCGTACCCCACGCGCGATCACTGACGTAGGGACCCCAGCGCTTCCAATGCGCTTTGCGTGTCCTGGCTTCTTCGAGACGTTTTTCTTCGGCGTTCATAGTTTTTCACCATGTTTCGACGGCTTCATAACAATCAATTTATGGAGCAATGCTCGCAGTTCGCTCGGGTGCTTGCGAATTTTCTCCAACCATTCCCGTGCTGGATGAGAATCTTCGATCCCGTGAAGTGCCGATTCGCTATAACCGATCACAGCAGCGAGCATAATCCTGAATTCATGAATCAATTCGCTAGTGAACCTTATCGGTCTTTCGTGATTCGCATCCTTGAAAAGCAGTTGTTCATTCTTATCTTCGTGCTTCGTCAAAAACCACACTCCCACGTCTGGAGCTGCTCATTGCGCCGCAATTTCGATTGCATGGCCGTCCGGATCACGCACGAGAAATGCTTTGCTAAAGTCGAGCTTTTCCAGGTGATGCACGACTACACCAGAAGATACAAACTTCACTCTTGCTGCGCCGAGCTGGGACGCTGCCGCATCCACATCTGGTGTCATCAAAATCGTCTCTCGATGGACAAGATCGTTCGCGTGCTCATCAACAGGGAAAGGGCGCCCATCGCGCGGGCTCAAATATTCCAAGAGTTCGATTCCTGGCCCGGTCGGGGCGCGTAGCGCCGTGATTCGGAGATGGGCGCCAAACACATTATTAAGGTGTTCTTGCTCTGTTCCGTAGTTTTCGCTCTCTCCGGCAACTCGCAAACCGAGCAGATCGCGGTAGAACTTGAGGCTTGTATCTGTGTCCGAGACCGCGATGGCCGTGTGATCGATCCCGAGAAACAGGCGGTCAGTCCCGCGATGCCACTTCGGATCTCCCTTGCCCTCTGGAAACTCGAGGATTTCAACAGGGTGCTCATCCGGATCCTTAAAGTAGAAGGCCTTGATCCCACCCGCATTCTTGTTCCAATCGGGTAGGCGCTGCGGTCCAGAGGAAGCGTGTTCAACCTTGTTTTGCCGAAGAACCTGATAGGCGCGATCCATGTCGCTTACGATCACCGCGATGTGTTGGAACCAAAGATCGTTGCTTCTGGAATCGGCAGGAATCGAACGTCCACGCGGCGCGAGAAATTGGACAAGTTCGACATATTCATCGCCTAGCTTCATCCGAACCACCCGCACGCGTGCCCCAAACACACCGAAGAGGTGCTCGACGTCGCCGCCAGCCAGCTCCGTGTCCGACACCTTCTCGAATGTGAGGACGCGCGAATAGAAATCCAGAGATCGGTCCATATCACCCACGGTGATGAGGATCGTGCCGATACTGCGAATCTTTACGCCTGGAGGAGAAGATCTCTGAGGCGCTGCCTCGGTGAATGATGGAAGAGTCCATCCGAAGGATAGCGCCGCGGCTAGAAGCAGCGCCTGGAGCGGCTTAGACCGCATTTTGTACTCCTGCAAACGACGGCACTCGGGAGTTATCCGCCAAGGAGGTTGTGACGCCGAATCGCTGTTTCAGGTGATCGCCGACGCGGAGTGCATTGGCCATGATGGTCAGCGCGGGGTTAACAGCGGCGCTGGAAGGGAAGAAGCTGCCATCCACAACATAAAGATTGTCGATCTCGTGCGCCTTGCAATTCGTGTCCAGGGCAGACGTCTTGGGATCACTCCCGAATCGAATCGTGCCGTTCTGGTGTGCCACACCGGCAAGCGGAATTCGATTACCGACGAACAAATTCCGTGCGAAAAGTCCTTCGTGACACTCGTGGCCGTGAATGCCGCATTTGGTCTGCTGCTGCATGAGCTCTTTGAGCTTGGCAAGCAAACGGCGGTGAGGCTCTTCGTTGTTCGGGGTGTACTGCAGAACGATTTTCCCGTCGCGGTCAACGGTGACGCGATTGTTTGGGTCCGGCAAATCTTCCGAGGTGATCCAGAAGCTGAGGGTGTGCTTGGCCATGAGGTCCAGGGTCCAACCAGGAGCAATGGCTGGAGCGCCGGCGGAGAGCGCCGTTCCATCGAGCTTTGCGACAAAGGAGATGTGACCCATAGGATGGTTCCACTCCTTCGAGCCAAAATAGAAATCGTTTACCGCGAGCGATTTCTGGTACAGCGTGGGATTCGGGCACTTCGAGAGCGCGAGCATCACTGAGTTCGTGTGGCCCATGTAATGGCGGCCGACTACATCGGAGCCATTGGCCAGTCCTCGCGGGTGCCTGTCGTTTGCAGAGCGAAGCAGCAGCGCGGCAGAATTAATCGCACCGCATGAAACCACCACGAGACCTGCGGAGTAGTTTTCTTTCGTCCCGTTGCGGCTGACTACGACTCGCGATATTTCTCTGCCCGAGGCATTTGTTTCCAGGCGTTCCACATAGGCGTTCGTCAGCAAACTTACATTGGGGAAGCGCAACGCGGGGTCCACGCAAAGCACTTGCGCGTCGGACTTTGCGTCCACAAGGCAGGGGTAGCCGTCACACGTATCGCAACGGATGCACTTGCTGTCATGAGGATTTTGCTCATCAAGCTGCAAGCCGAGGGGCGTATGGAACGGTTTCAGTCCGAGTCGCTCAAAGTCGTCGCTGAGCTGCTGGATGCGCGGCTCGTGGCTGATGGCCGGATGCGGGTAAGGGCCGCTCGCGTGAGGTTCCGTGGGATCTTCGCCGCGCCTTCCGTGAACGTGATAGAGCCTTTCCGCTTTTAGGTAGTACGGTTCGAGCTCATCATACGAGATGGGCCAGGCTGGCGAGATTCCGCCGAAATGGCGAATCTCCCCGAAATCTTCTTTGCGGAGTCGGAAAAGTGCAGCACCGTAAAATTTGGTATTGCCTCCGACGTAGTAGTTGGTGTGCGGATGGAGCGGCTTGCCATTTTTGTCCCGCCACTCTTCCTTAGTCTGATATTTCCCCTCAACGTTGACGGCGCGCGAGTCCCAATTGGCCTTCTCCCGGCGGACGTAGTCGCCGCGCTCGAGGACTAGGATGCTCTTTCCTGTGGAAGCGAGTGCGTGCACGAGCGTTCCCCCGCCCGCGCCGGTTCCGATGATAATTACGTCGTAGTGTTTGTCCTGAGCCATCGTGTTTACCTCCACAACAAATGTTTCAAATCGAACTTATGACATGGTTCCTAAAGTCTTCGGGTTCTGTAGCTCGGCGAAGCGGCAACGAAAAATGCATCGCTTGTCGTTGTTGTGATGATATTTGGCGCAGTGGACCGCACGGATGGAGCGCAGCCTTACATACACTTCAGCGGCCGCCAGCATTCCGATCGGTGGCGCTACAAAATAGAGCCACAGCGCATCGAAGGATCTTGCTAGGAATGCGGAACCGAAGGTCCGCGCCGGATTCATGCTCATGCCAGAGAGCGGCGCTTCGAACGTGATGTAGGATGCGATCAGGGCTCCGCCGAAAAGTCCTGTATACCGTGCCCACTTCTTGCTGTTGGAAACTGTAAGGACCGTCAAAAGCAACATGAAAGAAATCAGCACCTCTGCCATGAAGGCGACTCTTACCCCTAGTGGACCTGGCCGCGTAACAGCGTAATTCACCGAGGGATGGGCAACCACCATACCAAGAACGAGCGAAGCAACAGCCACACCGAAAACTCCGCCGAAGAACTGCGCGATCACGTAGAAGAAAGCATCCCAGGGCTCAATCTTTCCCAGACGGAAGAAGGTGAGCGTCATCGCAGGGTTCATATGTGCGCCCGACTGTTTCCCCCATCCGGAGTAAATGATCGACACGGCTGTCAGTGCCATAGCTAACCCGATGAGTACGTTTCTTACAAAAGAGTTGGGAATTAGCCTGAGGGCCGGAGAAGCGGGATACTCCAGCAGAGCTGTGAAGACACAGGCGGATATCATGAAGATTCCGAGTTCAGCACCTTCCATCAAGTATTCCGGCCAGTGGCGAGCCAGCGCGTAACCAGCGCCACGGGCAAACGATGCCGGGTCATCGCCATTAGGCCTGGACGTAGCGAGATTGCGTCGTGCAGCAGGCACCAGCGAGATGTGGGTGTCGGTCACGCGGGATAGGATTCGGATAGCTGCAATAAGTCACAAAGATCGGCAGAGAAATCTCCACGAACGTGTGGTTACACTCATCGAACAATTCTTGAAAATAGTTGCGACCTTCTTGAAGTTCCCACATCCGATAAACATTCGAGGGTGCCATTTGGGGACGTACATCGGAATTTCAGGTCATCGGACAGTGCAAAAACATGGAGACTTTCGGGGCAATTCGCAAATTGCCTAGTTTGTGTTAGTTAAGGCGGGATTCGTGTCGACAAGGACAGCCAAGGCAAACTTTGACACAACCGAGTCGGAGCTGATCCAGCGCGTCTGCCAGGGGGACAAGGAGGCTTTCTATCGCCTCGTACAACCTTGTGAGCGCGGCGTCTTTGCCGCCGCCATGTCGATTCTTAATAATCCCGCAGACGCCGAGGAAGTGGCGCAAGAAGCCGTCCTGAAGGCGTTCTCAGCATTGCCCCGATTCCGTGGCGAGGCCAAATTCAGCACATGGCTGATTCAAATCACCATCAATGAGGCGCGGCTCAAGCTCCGCAAGGACCGCAAATACCTCTACCAATCCGTTGATGAGCAGCAGACGGACGAGCAAGGAGACTACTTTCCCAAGGATTATGCGGACTGGCGGGAAATCCCATCCGAAACACTCCATCGGAAGGAGTTACGCGAGGCGTTGAAACGAGCCTTAAACTCCCTACCCACGAAATACAGAGAAGTCCTTATACTGAGGGACGTCCAGCACCTCAGTATTCAGGAAACTGCTCAGGTCCTCGGAATTACAGAAGGCAGTGTAAAGACCAGGCTTCTCCGGGCACGCTTGCAGATGCGGGATGCCTTGGCACCCGGTATTGATGGAAGCTGGAGCTCCGGCAAGCAAGAGTACGAGAAGGTGCGGCCGTGGTAAGGTCAGCTTGCGCCCGGCGGATGAAACTAAAAGGGGCCCTCCGTATCCAATGAAGGTGATAGAAATCAGCTGCCTTGAAGTCTGGCGAGAGATCTCCAATTTCCTGGACGGGGAGGCTGACCCGGAGATGCGCGCCCGCATGGAAGCGCATTTCAAGGTTTGCGCCCACTGCACCGCGATCTTGGATGGGACCAAGAACGTCGTGAAACTGGTGGGTGATGGTGTCGAATACCAGATGCCCGAAGGATTCAGCAAACGCCTTTACGACAAGCTTAAAGCCAAGTAACGACAGACCTGAACCGGTGACTCCCGGCTGCTCCTCATGCAAGCTGATTGTCAATTGACAGTCGCGGAGTGCTCCTCGCCGAGGAACCAATGGCTCACGCTTCCGCCTAGCTCCTCGCGGACATCCTGATTGTTGATGTGCAATGTGATCTTCCACTCGTCTGAAGGATCTTTGCTCCACAGCTCAAAGTAGCGCAGCCGCTTTCGGATGGGTTCGCCGCCATCCTTTGGGCTTAGTGTGAACTCGTGCCATCCGTAGTCGTAAGCGGTGCTGCCCTGAACGACGATGTCAATGATGATGAGGCTCAATTGCACTGAACAGTCGGCGAACAGCTTGGCCGCCTCATCACGAAGGCTGGAACGCGCACGGCCGCCGAATTGGCTTGGTCCGCCTTCGAACATGCTCGTAAACCCTTCATAGGCGAATACCGCGAGAAGCCGGTCCACATCCCCGGTGTTATAAGCTTCCCGAAACTCGGTCTTGGCGACGTTGATTTTGTAGATGTCATTCATCGAAAGAGACCTCCCAACGAAAGCTGCCAGTCCACCTGAACCTAACGGGATTTTAGACTGTCGCATCGCTACTAATCCACGATAAGCATGAGATGAGGGCTGGCCGTTCTGGGATTCGGCAAAGTGGAGAAATCTGAGACGGACCCTTTTACGGCAGCGGAGAAATGGCAGACGGCTCTGTTTTCAGATACAGTGTTTCGCCGGTTTTAATAACCTTTCCCCGGATGCGCACGGGTTGCGCCACGAGTTTGAGGAAGGACTCCTTGGGAAGAGGTTTCTGATCGAGGTCGCTAAGCAAGAGGATGGCGGGAGAACCGTTGAAATCATTCGTTGCGAAGACGGGAGGAATGCCTCCACTGATACAGCGCACTGCGCAGTCCCGATGGACCTTGCCGCTTCCCGGGTTCATCACTCCCAGATAACACTTGCCGTCCACGATCTCTCCTGACAATTCGAAAGCGCCTAGTTCCTGGCCTGGTGGAACAGATTGCGCAGAGTCACCTTTCAGCGAAATCGATCCGCCCGCCACCTCAAGCATCATCTGGTTCTCACGATAGATCCTCGTGCCGCGAAGTTGCACATTCTTTCCAGTAAACGCGGCCACTTGGCTATCGGCGCCATGTTTGCCTTCCGCGACCAGCAAATACCTTGAAACCTTAGGCTCTGTCGAGCCAGGCCCCGCAACAATCAGGATTGGGTACGGGGTTGCTTCAATCCTGCCTTCAAAGGTGCCCACTTTGCCGTATTCGAAAACCGATGGAGCGAAGGTACGTTGGACTATAGCGACTGCCGTCGCCGCGATCGCCGCGAAGATAAACAGCAGAACCACTACGGCCCGGATTCGGCGCGCGATTCCAATAGGTGCTTTTGGAAGATACCCCACGTAAAACTCGTTCATACCCGCACTCCTGCGTCCGGAATTCTGGATGGCTCGACGCGGGTACCCGGCGGGTTCGGTTTGGGGTCGATCCATACGCGTCCGTTTACGATTTGCGTATGGAAAGTTGAAACCTTTTCAGTAAACGGCGGCGGCGAGGCTCCTGTCTCCGGCAAATACTGATAGCCATGCCACGGGCAAGTCACGCATCCATCGATAATCTTGCCCTCCCCCAATGGACCGTTCTGGTGGCGGCACACATTCGAAATCGCAGAGATCTTGCCGTCAAACTTGAATATGGCGACGCGTTCGCCGCTCACGGAGACAACTGCGGCGCACTTCTCCGGAATGCTTTCCACTGAGCCGGCGTCAACAAATCCTTTCCCCACCGAAGTCAGTTTCTTCAGGTCAACCACGCGCTCACGCGATCCCGCCGCGAGATGCAAACTCAAGACAGTTACCAATCCGGCGCCGGTTGCGAGCACAAGCACCGGGCTAGTCTCCGATTGCAGCAAGCCCAACGTGACGTGGCCAATTAAAAGGGCGTACGCCACGTAAACCAACATGTGAAGGGTTTTCCAGATGGGCGGAGTCAAGTTCCTCAGCCAAAAATCATGGCTGGTGGCCGCCATGAGAAAAAGAATCACAAGGGCCAGAAAACCGAGTTGCTGAAAGGGGAAATCGGGCAAGCTCCCGAAGTTTTGGTTTGAAGTCAGGAGGCTGACGAGTGGGTTTTTATCTCCAAGGCTATGAAATTGAATGATCGCAAAGATTCCGTGCACTGCGCCCAGCAAGAAAGTGACGACTCCCAAATGGCGACGGTTGTACAACAAGGGAAGAAATCGCGAATCCAGCCGGCAAAGCGGCCCGATGCATAAAACCACGTGCAGAAGCAGAAACGCCGCTGACCCTGCGGCGCGAATAATGAGCGTTTCGGCAGTGGCATAGGGAAACAGCAAGGCGCCCAAGCCGATGAAAAGTGCTATATAGAGCATGACTCCCGCGAGAACCACAAGGTCGTAGACGCGCTTTTGGCGATTCCAACCGATGGCTTGATATTGATGGCTCATGGCGTTGTTCCAGAGGGCAGCCGATGCGCGGCGGATTTTTGCGACCTTGCCGGAGCCGGCCAGGAATGGCGAAAAGCGATGCCGCTCAGAAAGAGCGCAGGCAGTAACAAAGCCAGCGCGAGAAATATGCGGCGATGGGTCTTGCGAAGCGGCTGAATCATCGGTGCGGATTCCTCTCCTCGGGCGGTTCGCTCTTTCCTGCAATCCATCGGCGAAGCAGCAGCGGCCAGAAAGCGACCGATCCTGGGAAGATGAGCAGTCGGAATGCAATGCCGCCGCCGTTGGCTTGGGAATCGATGCGCTTTACTCCGACTGTCACGAAGGCGAGAGCAAACACAACTCCGAGAAGCGCATAGAAATAGAATGCGTGAGCGAGTAGGATGGCGATTCGCTCATACATTGGTGCCATCGATCGGGATAACTGTACCCGTCACTTGTGGAGCACGATCTTCCGCGAGCAACAATGCGAGATCAGCCACGGCTCCTGGCTGTACCCACTTCGATGGATCAGCCGCAGGCATCGCCTTGCGGTTCGCCGGTGTATCCATCGTTCCCGGCAAAATCAGATTTGCCGTTAGCCCCGCGTCCTTGTTTTCTAGCGCTACCGTGCGGACCAGAGTTGCGAGTGCGGACTTAAAAGTCACATAGGCGCCGAGGCCGGCGTGTGGCTCCACGGCGGTCAAGCTTCCGATCGCGACAATACGGCCGTTCCCGGATTTCCGAAGCTGAGGTATCGCGGAACGCAGGACATAGAATGCCGAGGTCAAATTGAGGTCGCGCATCTGTTCCCAGGTCGCATCATCGGTCTCCGCGACGGTTCGGCCACCGGCGAAGCCCCCCAGCACGTGCACCAGTACATCTAACTTGCCGAAGCTGACCACCGTTTCGAGGGCTTCGCGAACGGCGACCGACGTGGTGAAGTCAACGGGCAGAGGAACAAAATTGCGCTCGGGAAAATCTTCTTTGGTGATGCTGCGGGACGTCCCTACGACCGTCGCGCCCGAGGCAAGGAAACGCTGAGTCACGAATGACCCCAGACCGCCCTTGGCACCTGTTATGAGAACCACTTTGTCTTTCATCTCGTTTCGTAGACCCCGCCGCAGTTTGCTTGCACAGGGGGTAAGAGCAGGCAGGTGAACAAAAGTTTCATCAAATTTGGAGCTTGGGCAGGTTGCTGTGGACTAGCGGGTTCTTCAGCGCGAGTCTTGCCAACTCGTCAAAACCGCTCTTCCGACACGGATTCCCGTCGAGATAGTCCATCAAGATCTGCGTTCCGCCACATCGCACTTCGGTGTAACTGACGGTAGCCGCATCCTGCCGGTGGACACAAACGGAGAAGGGACCTGGTCCGGGAACGTGCGAGCTGTGTAAGCGGCGAAGCCAGCCAATGCTCCCAGCCGCGGACTCTCCCGCTGCGGCTTCGCACGCCCGGCCCCGCTCTTTTTCCGCAAGTGAGTCTGAGAGACTCGATGAAAACCAATGTTTGCGAGCCCACGAGAGTCTTAGGAGCTGCCTGGCTGAGCCGTCCCACCGCCATTCGTTGACGACCTTTTCGCTCCGGAAAACCCCAGCCAAACGGAAAGGGAACAGGCCATCCAAATTCATTTGCTGAAAACGAGCGTCGATCGTGGACAAGTCTGGCAGGCCGATTAGCTCGGGAATCACCAGACCGCGCGTCTTGCGCTTTTCACCCGAGTAGGGAGATTCGCCGCCGTTCCAGTTCAGAAGTGCAAGCAGATTCCCGTTACCATTGCAGGAGATCCACGTCCCGCCGCTGGGCTCCCGCGGGTAAACCATTTCGATCCCACTTCGCTCAACGACTTTCGGCGGAAGCGCCACGGGACGAGTGAGCAGCTCGTCCCGGTTCATCCCAACCAGGTATCCATCTTCCGCAGGAACAAAGGTGAGAGTACACATGCCCTTAGTCAGCTAGAGGATACTCCATTGCCTGCCGGGAAAACTCCATCCAATCTCGGATGACCGCGAGCGGGCCTACAGGGCGATGTCCGCGACTGCGATTTGCCGCCCCGATTTGGAACACCAGCTTCCACTGCCGGTACAACGTGTTGTACGCCGACCAGAGCGAATTGCCCTTATCGTAAATGTTCGTAGCTTCGGAGGCTGCGCCATTAAGCTCGATGATCTGAAATTCTTTGCCGGCTCGGAGCTCGTCATCGCTGCGGTATCGAACGTCGTATCGCCCGATATAGAAACCCGGGAGCTTCTGACTGATTTGGTCAAACGCGTTGCGAAGTTCCTCTGAGTAAAGGTCTTCGCCCTCTTTGAAAATACAACCCTGGCAATGATTGCCGGCCTCCACGAGGCGCAGGGATTCTCCTTGCGGTAGAATCTGGTCTACCACTGATGCAAACCTCTCCAGGTAAGTCTGCGCAATCAGTCTTGCGCGAGAGTCTGCTTCAATCAACTCCCGAATAGAATGGACACCGTCGCCCACAAGAAGGGGGAATTGTTTACGAGTGATGCCAAGGATGTGTCCTTTTTGCTCTTTTGGGAATCGGTAATAGAAAATTCCCGCCTCCTCCGGGCCTTCCACGTACCTCTGAAGTACGAGAGGCGCAGACACCTGATCAATGTACTTCTCAGCCTCATCGAATGATGAGACTTTTCTAAATCCCGCGCCACGTTGCGCCGTATCCGGCTTCAGGACAAATGGGAAGCAAATCTGATACCGCAAACAGATCTCTCCGATGGCCGCGATTCTATTTTCGGAGGAGCCTTCTGGGACCAGGTATCCATCGGACGTGTATTCCGGAGAGGTTTCCATTAGCGTCTGAAGAATGCCGATCTTGGATTCTCCTACGATGCCGCCATTCTTCTGATTCAGGTTGGCAACCGTTGGCAGCGACAATCCTCTGTAGCGAAGCCCCAACCAAAAGCAGATCGCCACGACCGGCGAGTAGAAGAGCCAGGCTGGCCAAAATTCCCATCTCACGATGCGGTCGAAGGAAATGCCGAGCAAACGCCGAATGCCAGGACCCCAACGGCGCCATGCTGACAGAATTGCGAAAAGACTTAGTCCGAACAAACTCAGTATAGGTAGTTGCTGTTTCGCGGAACTGCTTCGCGAAGGCGCCAGTTGAATGGTTGCGAACACCAACAGGATCCAGGCGATTGCCGATACCGCCGTGATCACGGCGAATGCAAGCACCGGCATGCGCTCCAACCCAGCCGAGATGTACGCCGGCAACCTTGTCCCAGGAAGGAATCGGCTTAACGCGAGGGTGAGGTGGCCATTGTTTCCACTAGGATTTCCTTTGCGAGTCTTTTCCTTCTTAAACCATCCCGCAAACCACCGATGCTGCATAATCCGCGGGGCAATTCCCCGCGTCAGCGCGTAAACCCCCAAATCACCTGCCCAGAGGCCCGCGAATGCGCTAAGAAAGGCCAATCTCAGATCGAGAACGCTGGAGGCAGCTAAGGTGGCTGCTGTAATCGTCGCGCCGTCTTCCGAAACAAAAGCCCCCAGGACAATCGCTGCCACGAGCGCAATCACATTTCCACTCTGGACTGGAATCATACTCATCAAAGTCCTTCAATCCGCAGCCAGGGAGTTCATGTGTCTCAGTGTCGACGGTGCCACTCCGAATTCGGCAGGCACCGTGATATCAATTTCGTGACAGATTAGGCGAAGGATTGCGAAGTGATGAATAGCATGTCCAACGCAGTACGCCAGTTCGCGGCTCACGTTGGACTCGAGGCAAGTTGGCTGAGAGGCGCGGTATCCCACGCTGTTGATGACCTTGCAATCGCGAGCAAGAATCTCATCCGTGTATTGTTTCAGGGCTCGAAGGACGTCGCAGGTCGCAATGCTTGCATAGGTCACATCACTTTCGAGGCGCTGATTTCTCTCCCGGGCGTCGTAATTAATCTCCCTTGCGCGCAGGCCTCTGATCAGGCTCTGGAAGTGCTCCAGCACGTGCCGGTAGTGCTGCCCTACCGATGAGTTGAACGGCGTCCCTGCAATGTGCGAGTAGGTCCTGTCACCCAACTCAAACAGAAGACCCAGCCCCTGAAGTAGAACGTCTTGCGCGGCTACTATCAGCTCTGGCGTGTCCACTCGAGACTCCGTTTGCGGCCTGAAATCCTGTAACACTTCGACCGGGCTAAACGTCTTCATGCGAGTCTCCTTCCGATTACGGGAATTTCAGTGCGATGGAGAAGCAGGTTGACTGTGGAACAGACAAATACGATCAGGGCCAACGCGAATAGCAGGCCTTTGTCGCTCCGGACCTCGATGCCGAGAACGGTAACGTGACTGAGAATGGCGGAAGCCATCACCCCGATGGCGAGAAGCGACCCAAGCCATGTAAACCGCGGTGTCAGAATCAGAATCGCGGCGATCAGTTCGACAACACCTGAGCCAATGCGCCCCCACGGTTCGGCTCCCACCTTTGTGAAGATGTACACCGACTCCGGAGCGCCGGTGAATTTGAAGAACAGAGTCTGCAGTAGGATGATTGCCGCGGTGATCCTCAAGACGCAGCTTAGAACCGCGATGGTTACCGTCGTTTTCATTTCATCGCCTCTTTGATGGACTTAACGCTGGAATGCGTCGTCGGGAGGTAGGAGTCAGCGCCCGATAAAAAGTTTCAGTTTTGACGCCTGAGTCGATCGCGTAATTGCTGAAACTTTTGACAAGTATATGAATCACATCGCGCAAAAGCTTACTGGTTATCGAAATCCACTATGCGAATTGTGCAAGATGAACGAGACGTGGCACTGAATCCCGGACAGGCAATTGGAGTGGTCGGTGACGTTCTACGTGAGAGGTCTTCCGGCTCGATACCAGCCTTGGCTCGTGGGGCCTACCAACTGCGGCTTGCGGAGAGCAGAGAAGACCGGGAAGCCGCATTCCGTTTACGGTTTCTGGTCTTCAATCTGGAGCTGAACGAGGGTCTGGAGTGCGCCTACGAAGCGGGTTATGACACCGATGAGTTTGATAAAACCTGCGACCACCTGATCGTGGAGCACCGTCCGAGTCAACAAGTGGTGGGTACTTATCGCTTGCAAACAGGCCGGGTTGCGGGAAGCAACCTCGGATACTACAGTGAGCGTGAATTTGACTTCTCTCTCTACGAGCCAATCCGGAATTCACTGGTCGAGCTTGGCCGAGCCTCAATTCATCGAGATCATCGATCGTTCGAAGTTCTTACGCTGCTTTGGCGCGGAATCGCCAGCTATGCACTTCAGCGCAACGCACGATACCTAGTCGGCTGTTCGTCGTTGACCTCGCAATGCCCGCAGGAAGGCTCCGACATGTATTGGAGGCTTAAGGAGTTTCTCGTTGAGCCTGTTTTACGGACGAGCCCTCGGCCTGGGTTTACGATTCCGATCTCAGCTGCTATTCCAGAGACGCCACGCATTAACCCTCCTCGCCTTTTGCGTGCCTATCTTTCTATTGGGGCACAAATCTGCGGGGAGCCTGCCATGGATCGCGAGTTCAAAACGATTGACTTTCTGACCCTCTTGGACCTCACAAAGCTTTGCTCAAGTGCACGTTTCCGCTTTCTCCGAAACGAATAAACTCATGCGATTTTTTGCATGCAACTTTTTGCCAGCGCATGTATCTCACGCGGTATGAGCACAACAACATCAGCTGTTACCGCAGCAAGTTTTGAGAAGGTTTTCGTACGAAACTGGGCAGCAAGCATTACGCGCTTGCAGAGGCATTCGTCCCATGACCAGTACCAAGCGGCCGAGGAGAAGTATCAGGATTTAGCGGCCTGGCGCGAGATCGCCTGGAAGGCGCTTGAAAAGAAGAGATTGGGTGATTCGCTTCGGAGGGCGATTTTGTCCCTCCCCATGCAATACAGGGAAGTACTCTTCCTTCGGGACGTAAAGAATCTCGATACAGCGGAGACCTCTTGGATCTTGAACATCACAGCCGGCTCTGTGAGAGCCCGGTTGTTGCGGGCAAGGATACAAGTTTGCGGCACATTAACTTCCTCTCTTTTGACCAGAGTTCGCGATAACAGCCTTGTTAACTGCTACCGCCTGTTTGGCGGCACAAAGTTGGAGCCCGTTGCAATCCGGTAATAGAGACGAGCACTGAATCCTTCGGGTAACTCGATGATTTCCGTCCCGTTAATCAATCGTATAATTTTCCTCAGGCTGTCATAAGTCGCAAAACAGCCTTCACACGCCAGGAAATGCTGTTCGATACGCACCTTCAATTCTTGCGAAACGTCGTCTTCCATATCGTTGGCTAGCTCTCGGCGAAGCTCACTGCAGCTGATCCTCATTCTTTTCTCTTCGCTTGTGCACTTGGACAGGATAGCGCACGCGCGGCCAACCTTCATCAGATTAACGAGCTGCACAAAAGTCGCACCGTTGTACGCACCTTTTTCTATTCGAGTTCTGAAACATTGTTTGCACCTTCGTATCCCATCACTGCGCGGCGAACTTTTCGGATAGGAAATTGGGGCTGTGATTTGCAATCGCGCCCCATGAATCGTTTGCGATTCGAATTCAGTCCTGAAAGTGCTCGCAAAAACTAAAAGAAGAGGAACTTAAATGAAAATGTCTCGCATTCTGAAAGTGATGTTTGCGGTTCTCGTCGTTACGGCACTGGGGCTTAGCGCTTCCGGCGCGTTCGCGCAGGGCGGCTCGCACACGTCATCGCAATTCCAAGGGCCAAAGGCCAACAAAGGAACCGTTACCCACAGCATCAAGGATGGCAAGAGCGTCCTCACGCTGTCGGACGATTTCGTTGTGCCAGACACACCGGACCCGCACTGGCAGGTCGTGGATTCCAACGGCACCGTCTATTTGCTCGACAAGCTCAAGACCAAGGCCTTCATCGGTACCAACTACAAGAAGGAAATCGTTCTGCCTTCCTATATCAAAAACGTGTCCAAAGTCGTGATCTGGTGCGCGTTTGCGGAAGTCAACCTCGGCGAAGCGACGTTTACCTCGCCGGTGATGTAATCCAGGCCTAATCAAACAAACGGGTCGCTTTGCTCACACATGCAGCGGGCGACCCCTTTCTAAAGAAAAGGAAACACAATGAAGACTCTGAAGAAATTGTTTTACTGCCTGTTAATGTTCGGACTGCTGCTCGCGATCAGTTCATCCGCCTCCGCACAGACGGTCGAGAAGAAATCACTCACACTGGATGGCGCCGAACGCGTCATCGCCGCGGCGAAGGCCGAAGCGTCCAAGGTCAAAGCTCCCGGAGGCGTCATCGCCGTCGTGGATACTGGGGGAAATCTTATGGCCCTGGAAAGACTCGACGGCACGTTTGCCGCTGGCGCAAATATCTCGATCGGTAAGGCGCGAACAGCAGTCCTGTTTCAAAAGCCCACTAAGGTTTTCGAGGACATCATCAACAAGGGCCGTACCGCCATGGCTGCGCTACCCGATTCGTTCTTTGCGCCACTGCAGGGCGGAATCCCGGTTGTTCTCGATGGACAAATCATCGGAGGTGTCGGCGTAAGTGGTGCTTCGAGCGCCGCGCAGGATGAAGAACTCGCCATCGCCGGCGCAGAAGCTGCAAGGGCCTTCGGTGCTGACCCGGTTATGGCCACGACTCTTCCTGTCAGCTACTTCCCCAAGGCCGAAGTGGACGAAGGCTTTTCGAAAGGCGCTGTTCTTTTCGACGGTAGTGGCGGTCGCAACTATATGGTCCACTCCAGCCGGCGCGAAGGTCCAGGGATGGTCGAAGTCCATACCAAGGATACGGACATTCTCTACGTCCTCAAGGGCACAGCGACCGTGGTGACGGGCGGAACGATGATTGACGGCAAAACGATCGCAGCTGACGAAATTCGTGGCCGCGAGATCAACGGCGGTGAGACTCGGAAACTGGTTCCAGGCGACGCGATGATCATCCCTAACGGCGTGCCCCACTGGTTCAAAGAAGTGCAGGCCCCATTCCTCTACTACGTTGTGAAAGTACGCTGAGTTGGAGAAACGAAGATGAACCGGCGCCAATTACTCCTGTCTTTCCTTTCAGGACTATTTTGGGGGGTCCAGCCGCTGGCGGCTCAAAACTGGGCCGCTCAGGCCCCGCCCTACGGGCGTCCAGACGCAACGATTGATCTCCGCACGAGGGAAGGAGCGCAAGTTATACAGGGGAAATGGCGTTACAACGACGTAAAAATCGTCGAGGTCGATTCGAAAGGCCTCGGGCCAGACCTTAAGCCCTCGGGGGCTCCCGTGAGGACCTACGATTACACGCCCCATGCAGGCACCGCTGGCTTCGACGATTCCCAATGGCCCGTGATAGATCCCACGACGCTCGATGCCCGGCGGGGCAACGGCAAGGTCAGCTTCAACTGGTATCGCATCAGAGTCACACTGCCGGAAAATGTTGGGAATCTAGCTGTAGCAGGCTCGACTGTCTCATTCGAGATCGTCATTGATGATTACGCGGAAATCTGGGTAAACGGCTCTCTCTCTCCAGTCCTGGGCCAAAGTGGCGGCTCGGTGGTCAAAGGCTGGAACGCGCCCAACAAAGTCACCCTCACAAATAATGCACAACCGGGCCAGCAATTTGAAATCGCTGTCTTCGGATATAACGGTCCCATCTCTCGCAGCCCAGAGAACTTCATCTGGGTTAAATCCGCCACACTCGATTTTTACAATCCCGGTCGTGGCACGGGTATTCAACAAGTGGAAACAAAAATTCAGCGTGAGGATCCTGCGCTCGACGCTATCATTGCGCCGGATGCCCAAATCGAAAAGCTAGCAGGCGGTTTTCTTTTTACAGAAGGTCCTGTCTGGGTCCGGGACGGCGGCTATCTGCTCTTCAGCGATCCAAACAACAACGTGATCTATCGCTGGTCCGAGGCAGACGGAGTCTCTGTCTATCGCACCCACACCGGCTACGCGGGGATGAACATCGGCGAATATAGCCAGCCCGGTTCCAATGGTCTCACACTCGATTCCCAAGGACGGCTCACTATCAACGAACACGGCAACCGCCGCGTCACACGTCTCGAAAAGAACGGTCAGCTTACGGTCCTGGCTGATCATTTTCAGGGCAAGCGTTTGAACAGTCCCAATGACCTCGTGTACCGCTCCGACGGAGCGCTGTATTTCACGGACCCGCCGTTTGGTCTGCCGAAATTCTTCGAAGATCCGCGCAAAGAGTTGTCCTACAGCGGTGTCTTCTGCTTGATCAGCGTTGAGCTAAAACTGGTAAGCAAGGACCTGACCGGCCCGAATGGTTTGGCATTCTCCCCCGATGAGAAGTACCTGTACGTCGACAACTGGGATGAGAAACGCAAAGTCATCATGCGCTATGACGTTCATCCCGATGGCACACTTTCCGATGGCCAAGTCTTTCTTGATGCCACGAACGAGCCTGGCGAAGACGCCTGGGACGGGATGAAAATCGACGTGAAGGGCAACCTATATCTCTCGGGGCCGGGCGGCCTCTGGATCGTCTCGCGGGAAGGGAAGCACCTTGGCACGATTGTTGGTCCCGAACATCCGCACAATCTCGCTTGGGGCGGAGAAGACCACAAAACTCTCTATCTAGCTGCACAGACGGGATTATATCGGCTAACCGTTAGCATTCCTGGAGCAGGATCTCTAGAGTAAGTCCCTGAATTGCCTTAGTCAAATTCGCATGCGAGGCGGCAAAAACAATATGGCAACATCACAAAAAAGCCCTATCTCGATAAAGGAATCCGAGTTGGCCGCTCCCCTACGTCAGGCCACACTTGCATGCGGCCGAGAAATCTGTGGCTCTCTCGATATCGCAGAGCAGCGCGAATGGCTGGTCACGAATGGAATCGGCGGATTCGCATCAGGAACCGTCAGCGGCAATCTAACGCGTCGCTATCACGGTCTCCTGGTTGCCGCGCTCCACCCTCCCGTTGGTAGAACTCAACTTGTCGCGAAGTTGGACGAGACTGTTCACTATGCCGGCATCGAATATGCGCTTGGCACAAACCGCTGGTTGAGCGGCGCTGTTGAACCCAAGGGTTATTTGAACATCGAGAGTTTCCGGCTCGAAGGCACCACTCCCATCTGGCAATTCGCACTAGGTGATGCGCTTGTCGAAAAGCGGATTTGGATGAGCCAAGGTGAGAATACCACCTACGTGCAATACACACTCTTGCGAGGTAGCCAGTTACTTGAGCTGGAATTGAAAGCCTTGGTGAATTACCGCGACTTCCATTCGAGCACTCACGCAGGGGATTGGCAGATGAGAGTGGAACCCATTGAAGAAGGCGTGCAAATCAACGCCTTCGATTCTGCTACCCCATTTTATCTGCTCAGTGCCGAGGCAGAATCTGAAACGCGGCACGAATGGCATCGCGACTGTTTCTTACCTCTAGCGAAGTATCGAGGCCTTGACGATCATGAGGATCACTTGCTTGCAGCAATCTTCAGTACAGCACTCGCATTGGACCAGAGTGTGACTCTGGTGCTCACGACGAATGCGGATGCGCAGCTCGACGGCAGCCACGCCTGGGAAGAGCACGCTGAACATGAAAAAAAACTATTCGCGAAATGGGCGAGCCACGATGCTCAAGCGGTTTCCTCCGCTCCTGACTGGGTTCAACAGCTCATTCTTGCGGCGGACCAGTTCATCGTGAAACGGAGTTTGCCGGAGGAGGCGGACGGGCGATCCATCATCGCGGGTTATCACTGGTTCGGCGATTGGGGCCGGGACACGATGATCGCCCTCCCCGGTCTTACTCTCACAACGGGCAGAGCGGATATCGCGCGAAAGATTCTACTCGCGTTTGCGCGCTACGTTGATGGTGGGATGCTGCCGAACGATTTTCCGGATGCTGGTGGACGGCCTGAGTACAACACTGTGGACGCAGCCCTCTGGTATTTCGAGGCCGTACGGCAATATTTCGCCGAGACCCAAGATAAGGCCACACTGGTGAACCTCTTTCCTGTCCTCGAAGAGATGATCAAAGCGCATCTGAAAGGCACCCGGTATCAAATTCATGTCGACGAATCAGACGGTCTTCTTTACGCCGGAGAGCCCGGCGTGCAACTAACTTGGATGGATGCGAAAGTAGGGGACTGGGTCGTCACGCCAAGGATTGGCAAGCCGGTCGAGATAAACGCCCTTTGGTACAACGCACTTGAAACCATGGCGGCACTGGCACCCACAGCGGGCAGGTCAGGGGAGCCATTTGCGAAGATGGCGGCGATGGTGAAGCAGAGTTTTGGCAAATTTTGGAATTCAGCTTTGGGCTGTTGCTATGACGTAATCGATGCTCCCGGAATTGGAAATGACGCCTCCTTGCGGCCAAATCAGATCTTCGCCATCTCTTTGCCAGAGAGCCCCTTGACGCCGGAACAACAAAGAGCAGTGGTGGACGTTTGCGCGCGCCGCTTAGTGACGTCTCATGGATTACGCAGCCTGGCGCAGGAAGAGCCGGGTTATCAAGGGCACTACGGAGGTGCCCCTCGCGAGCGCGACGGAGCTTATCATCAAGGGACGGTGTGGGGCTGGCTCGTCGGGCCGTTCGTCTTGGCCCACTTGCGGGTGTACCAGGATCGCAAGGCAGCTCTGAGTTTCCTCGAATCACTAGGAAAACAAATCACTTCGCATGGCCTCGGGACATTAAGCGAGATCTTCGACGGAGACGCGCCATTCACCCCCCGTGGATGCATCGCCCAAGCCTGGACCGTAGGAGAAGTCTTGAGAGCCTGGAGGGCGACTCTCGAGTAGAGTTACCCCCGGAGCATGCAAACTATGTCGGACTTCCGCTAGTTTGCTGCGCGCCATGGGGGCGGATTGCGTTCTCCTTATTTTTGAATCCTGGCTCCTCCTACCCTCATCCAAATTAGGGTGTGGGGCTGGTGGCTGGATGTTGAATGTTATACTCACAATTGAGAAAGGTTTTGGGGCTCCATTTCGGGGCTTTTTAGACAACTTGAACGCGCCAGGCCCACACCGTCTACCTTCAACCATCGCTCGCGATGACGAATATCTGTTAGTCGCAGCCGCCCGAGCTGGAGACGCCGCGGCATTCGAAGAACTCGTCAATCGTTATGAAGGTAAGATTTTCCGTCTCACGAGGAACATCACGGGAAATCACGAAGATGCCGAAGACGCCATGCAGGATGCCTTCTTCAAAGCCTACGCACACCTCCGAGATTTCCACGGAGATTCACGGTTCTATACATGGCTCGTACGAATCGCTGCCAATGAAGCCTTGATGCGGCTCCGCAAGCGCCGGCCGAATCAGTTCTCATTGGACGAGCCGATCGAGGGCGACACAGACCTTTTTCCGCGCGAATTGGAGGACTGGGGACCGACTCCCGAACAGAAATACGCCCAAACCGAGATGCAGGGCATCGTGGGCGAGATGATTGACCGGCTTGAACCCGAATTCCGCATTGTCTTCCTCTTGCGAGACTTCGAAGAGCTTTCGACGCAGGAAACTGCGGAAGCGCTGGATATCTCCGTGCCCGCGGTCAAATCCAGATTGTTGCGGGCACGCCTCAAGCTCAGGGAAAAACTGAATCGCCATTTCCGTCAAGGAGCTCCACATTGAATTGCAAAGGCGTCATCCGTGAGCTGTCGAATTACATCGACGGAGACCTTGATCCTGTCGTGAAGCAGGAACTTGAGCGGCATCTGGAGCATTGCGAAGATTGCACGATGATTGTGGATCAGACCAAGAAGACCATTCAGGTTCTCTGCGATTCTCAACCTGTTTCGCTTTCGGCCGATGTGCGCTCCCGTCTTCACGCGACGCTACGCGAAAAGACAGGTCAAAAGCCAACCTGAAGCAGCGAATTCATGCGAATCCTAGCAATTTCGGGAAGCCTTCGAACGGGCTCATCAAACACCATGCTGCTTCGTGCCGCGGTGGCTTTGGCCCCACAGGCTTTCGAGGTGAGTGTTTACGACGGTCTTGCCACGTTGCCGCACTTTAATCCTGACCTGGATAACGAAGCCGCACCACCCCCGGTGGTCGACTTTCGCTCACAACTGCACGCCAGCGATGGCGTTTTGATCTCAAGTCCCGAATACGCACATGGAGTTCCCGGAGTGCTGAAAAACGCGCTGGACTGGGTTGTTGCAAGTGGTGAGTTGTATGGTAAGCCAGTCGCTCTTCTCAACGCATCGCCACGCTCGGTCCATGCACAAGCATCGCTTAAGGAAACGCTCACAGTTGTGACGGCTAATCTCATCCCTGAGGCGTCAATCACCGTGTCGCTCCGCAGCAACAAAGTTGATGAAGCGAGCATTATTTCGGACCCCGGCATCTCTCATGCTCTGCGTTCAGCATTGGAAGCGTTTGGTCGGGCAATCGATTTGCTCAGAGCCAATGCCGGAAACGGAATGAGATCCGAAACCGGAGCTTCAGCTCTAACTTCCTGAGCCCCAGTAGTTTTCTTGGAGCACTTCGGCTCAGCAATCGCCCTGCTGCCTATGCAGGACCAAGGTTGCAAGGATGAGAGTACGTGTCGCCGTCGCTGCGAAGATAGTCACAAGCCCCGACTCTGGTATCATCCCTCAATCTGCTCGGCGGCGCCTTCAGGTCAGTTTTCACGCCCGCTGAGTTTCGCAGTTGGCCAATGCCCGGAGGATATTTATGTCTTGGATTCCGGCCGTTTCGAAAGACCAAGCCAGCCCTGAAGTAAAGCGCATCTATGACTTCCTCGGTGAGAACTGGGGCTTTGTACCCAACTACTTTCTGGCCCTCGGACGCGACCCCCAATTGCTTCAGGACCAGGTGAACCTTTTCACGCACGTTATGTTTGAGCAGCGGGCCCTCCCCAAGCAAATCAAGGAGCAGGTCGCGCTTGTAGTCAGCGGCATCAATTTATCCAACTATTGCCTTGCCGCGCACCTAGAGATTCTCGGTCGGATGGGCATCGAAAAATCCGTGTCGCGTAAGTTAGCTCTCGACTATAAGAGCGCCCCCGTTGAACCTAAGGTCATGGAGCTCTTCCGATTTGCCGATAAGCTCACGCGCCACCCCGCGGACATCGAGAAGCCAGACGTTGATCGTCTCCGCGAAGCGGGGTGGGACGATGCCGCAATTCTGGAGACCGTCCTTGTCGTTTCACTCTACGCTTGCGCGAACCGCTTCTCCGCAGGAATCGGCCTTATCGCAGACTTCTAGTTCGCGCACTATAATCAAAATAATCAAGCACCTCTGCCAAAGTACCAATCGTGATTCATGTCGCCTCGCTCCGGATGGAGATGTGAACAGAGAAGGTTCCGAGTTATAGTCATCGGGCGCGGGGTTTTTCTCGCCTCCTGTTCGATATGTTCGTCGAGAAGAAATCACACACCGGAATAACGGCGATGGGCATCTTCCTTTTTTTTTTGGAGCAACCATGGCCTCACTCGCCGGAGCCACGTTGACCTGGCGGGCGCCATTCTTGACCGCAGGTGGGCTCTTAATGCACCTGCATACAGACAGCTTGCACCGTTCGGGAAAACAGTCGGGATTCCACTACTCTTGCTCGGTGGAACCATGGCAGTCGCTGGCACGGCTTGGTTCAAGCGCCGCCTTTGGGGGTGGCGACTGGTAGTTGCCATCATCGCAACCCAGGTCTTGGGAGACCTGGTGAACGCCTTCAGGGGTGATCTCTTTAGGGGCGGCGTCGGTTTCGTAATTGCTGGGCTTCCGCTCGTGTATCTTCTACGTCCAAACGTCAGAGCGGCTTTTGCAAGCGGAGATGCTCCAAGGCTTGGCTAACGAATTCGAGCATTTGGAAGATGGTGCGTTTCTCAAATGACTCCCAGCTCCGGCATAGAATTTTTGGCCAATCCTGACCAGTTCCTCGTTGAAACGTAACTATGTCTTGGCTCATAGGACGGGTCTGAACCCCAATTTGTGTCTCAAGGGTCCTTCAACTCAACGCTATTGCTCGTGTAGGGCCGGAATCCCTCTCCCCAATCGACAGCGATCACCTGCATATCGAGCCTGTCGCCATCGACACGCACAAGCAAATAGTGATAGGGGTTCAAGCCGCGCTCCACAGCCGGCTTCACCAGGTGATCGAGTTTCACCTTGCTCGCCTCGTTGGCCTTCAGGTAGTCGTCCAAATTTGGCTCACCCGTGTAGGAGTAAAGCGGCGCTCCGCCTCCCCCGGAAACCACCAAATCCATGCGATGCGTTCCGCTTGCATCGGTGTAATGTTCGACCCAGTGTTCAAACAGATGCTCGTGTCCCGAAAATACCGCCCGAACATGGTGAGCTTGAAACAGCGGCATGTACTTGTTCCGGAGGGCGACCGTTTGCTCTTCCAACTTCGGTCCACCGTGCGATCCTGATGAGAACGGGGCGTGATGACAGAACACGATGATGTTCACGAACCGCTTGCGATCGAGACGTTGGAGCTGGCCTTTCACCCACTGGAACTGTTTCTCATCACCGGCAATGTTGGCGTCAAATCCGAGCACGAACGTATTGCCATAGCCAAAAGAATAAGTCGGATAACCAGATAGCCTATGGGGCGAGCCCGCAGGGGGAATCACCGCCGCTACCGCATCGAAGTAGTTCTTCAGCGGAGTCTGTCGCTTTGGATCATCCGCAGTTGTCGCAGAGGAGACGTCGTGATTTCCAGGCGCCAGGAAATAGGGAACGTCACCTTCGAGCGTTAGCCGATTGATCAAAGGAACAAAGCTTACGTTCCACTCCTTTGCGTTCTGTCCATGAGCGACGGCATCCCCTGCCTGTAAAACGAATCGTATTGGGTACTCGGTATTTTCGTGCTTCTTGATCTGCGCCAGCATCGAATCCACAATCAGCGAGTGCTCGTATTGAATTGCGATTCCATCTCGGCGTCCTCGCGTGTCGCCATACGCGATGAAGGAATATTTCGTTACGCCAGCTGATGCAGTTTCATCCGGGAGCGGCCTAGCAGGAGGTTTTATGGGCGTAACCTGTTCTTCCTCTTGAGCTTCCGCCGGTAAGCTGCCGGAAACCAAAGCGGAAACTAAGAAAGACACTGCGATAACTACCCGTCGTCCGTTAAGTTTCATAAGCTCCTCTTTGGGTCAAAGTACCAGGAAGGATTTTACATGGCCTCCGAGCGCGCAGGGCTTTGAATGGTCCATATTCCCACACAGAGCAGCGAAGCATGCAATCCTTACGGACGCATTGAACTCCGGCGGAACTAAGGGCCATCTACAGGAAGTTGCCCGAATTTATTGAACTGAGTAAGAAGTGCGATCCGCAAGGCAAATTCCGCAATGAGTTTTTGAACACGAACATCTTCAGCAGTTAGCACACGCTACAGGCAGGTTTGGAAAAGGAAGAATGAACAAGGCGACGACTTTGGATCAATGACCGTTTGTGGGGTCTTTTGTAAGGAGTCCCCTTGCGCTGACAACGCGGCCTTTTCTAAGACGCAGCGCCACACGGAGAAAATACTGTATCTGCTTTCGACATCTGTTTCAGGCACATTTGCGTCGCTGAAGTTGAATCAGTTGAATCGCGTCGTCCGCCAAAGGGCAAAACCGCAAACTACTAGAAGCACTAGCATCGCCGCGCTCAAGGCCACGGCGGGCCCCCAATGGAGCGACATTTGCGGGACACGCGCCATCGTCGCAAAGATCAGGAAGATCCCCGTGGCGGTGACGACCAAGGACCAGTCCCATAAGCTACGCGTAGGCTTCGGCTCGCCGACTATTTGTCTGCCCGCCATACGGGCTTCGACATAGTCCGAAGGAACTCCGTATCGTCGGCCTTCCCGTTCCGCAGCCTCTTTCCAGCGCAATTGCTCCTTTCCGGTTGCCGAAGATAATGCAATTGCGCCAGCTCCCAACATCATGAGGAGGGATCCTCCAATTACCTGCAGGTATAGCGATGCCCCACGGCCATGTAGCTCACTGAAAACTAAGATTCCCCACAGCAATCCCCATAACTGGTTCGAGTTCGATAGCGGAATGCCTCGGCTAATTCCCACGTACTTAGCCGCATACTGTTGGAACACGTCTCCGATCACCCAAATGAACCCCCCCAGCATCAACCAAAAGAGAACCTCTTTTGCGCCGACAAGCTCGCGCCACAACGAGGAGGGGCCGCCAGTATAGGTCACGGCCAAGGAGGTCATCATGCCGAGCTCCCCGATGGTGAAAAACGCGATAAAAGAGAGAGGGTTCATTCCTGTAATGTACGCTTTTCGATAAGGGATATACATTGTTCCCCAAAGGGCTCCTGCGCCCAGGGCCGCTGAAATCCCGCGCATCGCATGCACCGCGGGGCCTTGCGAGGAAGAAGTAATGGCGAGCAGCGTCGCGCCCAAGAACATTGCGAGTGCCCCACCCAATACACCAAACCAGCGCGTCCACCCGGCCTGGCGTAATTCATTGAACAGAACAAAGCCCCACAAAATACCCAGAAGGCTGTTGGTATTCCATAGGGGAAAAGCAACACTGAGCCCAATATCCCGGATAGCAAAGATAGTCATCGTGTTGGCGACTGCCCATAGACAGCCGGCAAGGACGGCCCAAACGATCAAATGTGGTGCCTGCCGCACGTCGGCACGAATGTGCGATGTACCGCGGATGAGTGCAGGCACGCTCCAACGTGCAAGGAATACTCCGACCACCATGATGAGAGAGATCACGAGAGGCGAAACGCCGATGGTCACAAGCTTCGTGGGTGCCTCGGCGGCTCCGAGCCAAGCGCCCGCGGCAAAGCCGCAAAGGATCCCCAAGGCTTGTAAACTTCTCAGGCGCGAAACCTCTGATGCTGGCAAGGTGAGTTCAAAGCTCATGGTTGTGCGCCTCGCTTTAACGGATCCATCGCAGGACAATGAGCCCGGCCAAAAGTACGATCAAAGGCACCCAAAAGTGGATGTCCTTCAGGATAGGAGACCACCACCTCCGAGATTGGTCGTTTTCATCGCGATTTGGCATCAGAGTCTCCCTGCTGAAACCTTCTACTGCTTGAAGGTGGTCGGCCTACCAATTGGGATTGCCTCATACTATGCTTTACTTCTCCTGTCAAGAAATCCCTTGACAAGGATAGCCCGCAGTGTCAGCGTCCTAAGCGCTTAGGATAGGACAAACTCGAAGGTGCGGGGCCATGAGCAAACTGGGAATTGGGGTAATTGGAGTGGGCACGCTCGGAAGGCGTCACGCTGAAAACCTGCGTCGAGCAATTCCGGCAGCTCAACTCATCGCCGTGGCAGACGCAGATGGCGGTCGCGCCAAACAAGTGGCGAGTGAACTGGAGATCCAACACCATTTCGACAACGTTGAGGACCTGCTGGAACGTGAGGACATTCAGGCAGTTGTAGTAGCCACGCCTTCGCGATTTCACGCATCGGTCACACGGTTAGCAGCTGTTGCTGGCAAGCATGTTTTCTGTGAGAAACCTCCTGCCTTATTGATGGAAGAAGCGGAAAGTGCTATGAGCGCAGTTGCTGAAGCGGGCGTTCAATTCCAGATCGGCTTCATGCGTCGATATGATCCGCCATACACGCGAGCCAAGAAATTGATCGAGGCTGGTGAAATTGGTGAACCCATTCTGTTTAAATCCATCGGACGCGACCGACAGCCGCCACCTCGGAGCTTTTTCCAAGGAGGCATTAACGGGACACTGTTCCTGGACGCTGCGATTCACGAATTTGATCTGGCGAGATGGCTGATGAATGATGAAGTCGCGGAAGTTCATTCGTTCGGTGGTGTGCGCGGGTGTCCCGAGTTAGCCGAGTTTGGTGATGTCGATTCCGCGGTTGTGAACATGCGTTTTGGGCGCGGCGGAATTGGAAACGTCGAATGTCTACGGAAGTCAAACTACGGTTACGACATTCGAACGGAAGTTGTCGGTTCGAGAGGGGCTTTTGAAATAGGGTATCTTCGACAAACTGCGCAACTCGTTCTGACCAGCGCCGGTGCTTCGTACGACACGGTTGACCACTGGCTTGTTCGATTTGCCGACGCTTATCTGAACGAACTGCGAGACTTTGTGGACGCGGTCCTGAACGAAAAGCCCGTGCAAGTCGATGGACAGGAGGGCCTTCGTGCGCTTGCAGTCTGTCTCGCAGCTGAACGTTCTCACCGCGAATCTCGTCCAGTGGCCTTAGAGTCGAGTGCAAGATTTGAAGGAAACACAAAGAATGCAGCCGGCTTGGAGATCGCTAGGTAACTGAAGCGAGATCAAACATGCCGCCGGCTTAGAATTCGTATGAGCGGCATTGCCGAATCCAATAGATTGAGCACTCTTCACCAAAGCGCACGTGCTGCAGCTATGTCCATCGCCAGTGCTCCAGTAAGCTGGGGCATTATGGAATCGGTCGAAGCACCTTCGGAGTATCCTTACTCTAGAGTCTTGGATGAGATTGCCAAAGCCGGATATGCAGGAACCGAACTGGGGCCTTATGGCTTTCTTCCCTCTGACGCGGCCAAGTTGAGGGAGGAGCTTAACAAGCGCAGCCTGACTCTTTGCTCAGCCTTTGTAGCCATTCCGCTAGGCAACAGGGCCGCACGCAGTGACGGGCTCGCCCAGGTACTGACGACCGCACGCCTAGTCAGCGCGGTGGGTTGCCGCCTGCTGATATTGTCGGACGAAATTAGTGCTGAGCGCTGCGCAGTCGCAGGGCGCCGTGACGAGGCCAATCGCCTTTCCTGGACAGAGGCGGAATGGAAGGACGTCTTCCCTGCGGTCAGCGAAGTCGTGGATCGCTGCAGAGAGTTTGGCGTGCGCCTGGCATTTCACCATCACGTGGGTACGCATGTCGAAACACCGGAAGAAGTGGACAGGTTACTGACATCCTTTTCGCCGAGTGACTTGGGGTTGTGCCTTGATACAGGCCACTGCGTCTACGGGGGGGGAGAGCCGGCGCAGCTACTCGAGAGATATGCCGACAGAATTCATTGCGTCCATTTCAAGGATATTGATCCAGAGCGCTTGGAAGATGCACGCCGGCAACAGCTGGATTTTTACGAGGCCGTGCACCAGGGAGTTTTTGCGCCCCTCGGGCAGGGCGTGGTTGATTTCGCAAAGATACTTGCCCTGCTGAGTGGTTGCAGCTTTAGTGGTTGGATCGTTGTTGAGCAAGATGTATTGGCAGGGGGAGCAAGGGCGTCGAATCCGTTGGAGAATGCGGTCGCCGGCCGCAAATTTCTGAAGACGCTTGGCTACTGAGCAGGCGACTCTATCGGGAGAGGCTTTCATGTCAATCACTGCGGCAGCAGTGCGGTTCGAATACGACACTTACTTGCCGGCAGCGGTGTTCGAGCAAATCACCGAGCTTCGTATTCATCGGCCGAGCGTGATCAAGGAAGAGGCCCGGCGAAGAAAGAAACGAACAGCATTGACGCGGGACGGAAAGCTGGTGCTTCTGGCCCTGGATCATGCCGCGCGCGGTGTGACACAGATCCGACAAGACAGATTGGCAATGGGTGATCGTTACGAACTGCTGGCTCGTGCGCGGCGAATCCTGGCGGACCCGGCGCTGGATGGCGTTGTTGCTTCCGGCGATGTACTGGAAGATTTGTTCTTCCTCAACTACTTGGAACGGAAACAGTCGGGGCGGAGCTTTCTCGACGGCCGGCTGCTCGTAGGCAGCATGAATCGCGGAGGAATTGCCGGCACGGTCTTCGAAATGGATGACACCTTCACTGCACTTACTGCGGAGCGACTGGCAGAGTTGCGCTGCGACGGGGGCAAGATGATGTACCGGATGGATCCGCAGGATCATGCTTCTGCCCGGACAATGCTTGCGTGCTCGGAAGCCGTCAACGCGCTCCGACGCCGTAATCTGGCCGCCTTTCTTGAGCCACAAGGTGTTTTGCGGAAGGCTGACAGTTATGAAGTACAGAAGGATATCGCGACGATGGTTCGCCAGTGTGGAATCGCCTCGGCTCTGGGGGAGTCTTCGTTGAACTTGTGGCTGAAGTTGCCTTATTGCGAAGGATTTGCTCAAGTGGGCCGAGCCACAACGCTGCCTATTCTTTTGCTCGGCGGGCCGGCACGCGAGACGGTGGCCGACACTTTGAGGGATTATGCCGATGGGTTGGCCTCCAGCTCCCGAGTTCGTGGGGCCATTATCGGCCGGAATCTTCTGTTTCCGTCTGAAGCCGATCCCCTGCCCATGTGCCGCGCGCTGACAACTCTGGTGCATGAGAATGCTAGCTTGAACCAAGCACTGGGTGTCTTCGAAGGAGCAGATCCGACGAGAAACGGCGCGATGCGGAAGGGGTCACGACATTAGGAATTGCATCGAACGGGTAATCTAATGGAAGTCTGCGTCTTAGGTCGAATTGGTTACGACTTGCACGCCGTCGAGCAAAATCAGCCGCTCGCCGATGTGAAGCACTTCTCAAGGCATCTGGGAGGGTCAAGCGCCAACATTGCAGTAGGATTGGCGCGCTTGGGACTCAGTGTTGGAATCATCAGCAGTGTTGGCAAAGACGCGCTTGCCGATTTCCTTCTCGGGTTCTTGCGGAACGAAGGAATTGACACACGGTTTGTGCGCTTGGTAGAGGGCTACAACACCTCGCTTTGCTTGACGGAAGTTTCGCCACCGGATCACTTCCCACAGGTTTTCTATCGCCGCGACCCAGCCGATGTACAACTTCAACTTGGGGGACCGGAGCTAGCTTATCTTCAAGAGGCGTCGGTTTTTGTCACGAATGGCACTAGCCTATCTGCTTCTCCGGCGCGAGAAGCGACCATTAGCGCACTGCAGGCTGCGCGCGCAGCTGGCTTGCGGACGGCCTTTGATATGGACTACCGGGCAAGTTCTTGGCAGTCGCCTGCGGAGGCGGGAGCAGAAGCCCGCAAGGCATTGCCTTGGGTGGACGTTTTGCTTGGCAATGAAGATGAACTATCACTTTTGAGCGGCAAGAGCGAAGCCCGAGCCCAAGCGCAAATCGGATTGGATGCCGGTGTCAGCATCGTGATTCGCAAGCGAGGTGCTGATGGAGTTGAAGCATACTCTCGTGACCAATGCGTTTTCGCCCCCAAATGTGCCGTAAAAGTCGTCAGCACGATCGGTGCCGGGGATGGTTTTGCTGCCGGACTTCTGTACGGACTGGTTCGCGGTCTTAGCCTGGACGAGTGCTTACGCTATGGCAACGCTGTAGCGGCGATCGTCGTCAGCCGAATTAGTTGCTCGGATGCAATGCCATACCTGAAAGAACTGAACGAATTCCTCGCTTTGGTGCCCCGCGCGGGAACACTCGAACCTCCCGTCGAAGCTCCACGGCTCAAGGAGGGCACGTGACCCCGCAACGGGGCCGGAGACGCAGGGGAACCAAGGCCGCAAACATTTACGATGTCGCCAAGAAAGCGCGTGTCTCTGTGTTCACGGTTTCGGCCGTTATCAACAAAAGCGACCAAGTCAGCGCAGCCCTCCAGCGGCGCGTCGAGGTGGCCATCCGGCAGCTTAATTACCGCCCCAACTTGTTGGCGCGAAGCTTGGCAAAACAGCGCACGCACACGATTGGCATCGTTGTTCCAGACATTGCGAATCCGTTCTTTCCGTTGGTGGTGCGTGGAGTAGAGGACATCGCTCAGAAGGCGGGCTACAGCACTCTCTTATGCAACAGCGACAATCAGCGGGAGAAAGAGGAGCATTACCTGGAGTTGCTGCTCTCCAAGCGCGTCGACGGCATCCTGCTCACCATGGCCCCGGGACGATTGACCCCGTGGCTTCAGCGAATGCTTGCCGAAGTGAAAGTACCGCTTGTGCTGGTGATGCGAACCTCTAAGGATTTGAAAACGGATGCGGTGTTAACTGACGATTATAAAGGGGCCTTTGAAGCCGTCGCGCATCTCGCGCGGATCGGTCATCGCCGAATCGCTCTCGTTAGCGGCCCCTTGGGCGTGAGTAACGGAACCGCGCGGTGGAAGGGTTATCGCGAGGCACTCGAAGCAAACGGACTCACGTGCGATCCGGACTTGATCGCCGAAGGAGACTATCGAACCGAGTCGGGCCATCGTGCTGGACTCACGCTACTCCCTCGCCGTCCAGATGCAGTTTTCGTCGCAAACTATTTGATGACGGTTGGTTTCATGCAGGCCGCTAACGAAATGGAAATGAGGTGTCCAGAAGATTTCGGGCTGGTAAGTTT
>WNFW01000016.1_pt1 | contig 95666 bp, 83 predicted proteins | sample 5400131 | NCBI WGS metagenome assembly WNFW01 (sample SAMN13153362, study PRJNA577476) | soil metagenome | isolation source: 20 cm soil or saprolite under grassland replicate 1 | place: USA:California | collected 2016-06-15
ATGGGCAAACGAAAACGCGACCGACAGCCGGCGATGTGGGTGACGACGACGGACTTGCCGACGGCCGCGAGTCATCCCTTCTATCGTCGGTTGAATCAGCTGCTGCGAGAGCACGGCTTCGACGACTTCGTCGAAGCGCGCATGCGATCGATCTGGAGACCGGCGCGATTGTCGGCGTCACGGTGCAAGGCGCCGACCAGGGCGACACGACCACGATGCAGCAGACGCTCCCCGAAGCGGCGGCACAACTCGAAGCGGTGGCCGCGGTCACCGATGACGCCGTCAAGCCGATCGAGGAAGTCGTCGCCGACAAGGGCTATCACAGCCGAACGACCGTCCACGATCTGGAGACGCTCGAGATTCGCACCTACATCAGCGAGCCTGACCGCGGACCACAATCGTGGATCGATCAACGCGCCGAACGTGATGCTGTGTATGCCAATCGGCGGCGCATCCGCGGCGCGCGCGGCAAACGCCTCCTTCGCCGACGCGGCGAACTGCTCGAACGCCCCTGCGCGCATCTCTACGAAACCGGTGGCCTGCGTCGCGCGCACGTCCACGGCCACGAGAACGTCCTGAAGCGATTGCTCGTGCACGCCAGTGCATTCAATCTCGGTCTCTGGATGCGGCGCCTCTTCGGGGTTGGCACTCCACGGGCGCTTCAGGGCCGCGCAGTTGTGCTCGGGGCCCTCCTCAGTGCCCTGTGGCCGCGGATCGACGAGGCGATCGTCTGGATATGGGCGCGCGACGCGTCGCCGACACCAGCCCGGCGCACGTCGACTGGTTTGATTACCTGGTCGTGAAAACGGCACTTTTGCCACGGGCTGCTAGGGGCGCATCGTCGCGGACCGTATCGTCTCGCCCATGACCTTCACGTCCTTCGATGCCGTGTTCTTTACGGTCGCATTTCTCGTCCCAGGATTCATCTGGGAGTCGGTCCTAAGCCTGTTCCTTAGACGGCGCGACGACCGTGCGGACCGAGCGTGGGTGAGGTTCCTGACTCTGAGCGCCTTCAACTACGCGTTGTGGTCATGGCTGATCTATTTGCTCTTCGTACGGGCCGGGGTGCTGGCAGAACCGTGGATGGCTGCGCTTGCCTGGTTCTTCATGCTGCTGGTTTCCCCTGTCGCGTTCGGAGTGGCCACCGGGCTCCTCAGCCAGCGGGCTGTCGTCCGTCGGCTCCTAGCGCGCTATGGGGTCTACACCGTCCATCCGGTTCCGACGGCGTGGGACTATGTCTTCAGCCATTCGACGGGGTCTTGGGTGCTGGTCACCCTCACGGATGGCTCCACGGTAGCCGGGGTCTTCAGCGCTCGCTCGTTCGCCTCCTCTGACGCCGCAGAGCGAGACCTCTTTCTCGAGCGGCTCTACAAGGTCGAGGACGACGGCCCTTAGCAGCCGGTGCCGATGAATCGCGGCGTATGGATTCAAGGGGAGGCTATCCGTGCCATCGAGTTCTTAGAGTTTTCAGGAGTAAAATCGGCTCCGGAGGTATCGCGATGACTTCCTCTGCACGCGTTCGTGAAGGGTATCAGCCCCTGCCCCCGCGGCCGGCCGAACCCACGGAGCAGAAGGGATATCAGCCTCAGCAGCCGGTGAGCCCTCAGGCCCTTGCGAACCCCCCGCGGGGAGGCTCCAGTATTCGGCCCCCAGCGGCGCCGCCGAAGAAGTAGAACGCCAGGGAGGCTCCAACCAGCCCCAGCCCGAATCTCGGGCACGTGGTACCTGCCGCAAGTGGCTCGGCACCTTCCTGAGCTACGTCCAGGCTAGAGGCGAGCGAGCCGGCGGAGCGGTGCGCCGGCGAGGCGCGTGAGGATCCACTCGCGGCGGAGCGTCGCGCCGAGCCTCCGGTAGAAGCGGATCGAGGGCGTGTTCCAGTCGAGGACCGTCCACTCCATGCGGCCACAGCCGCGCCGCACGGCGATCGTCGCGAGCGCGCGGAGCAACGCCCGGCCCGCCCCGTTGCCGCGCGCCTCGGGCAGGACGAAGAGGTCCTCGAGGTAGAGCGTCGGCCGGCCGAGGAACGTGGAGTAGGTGAAGTAGTAGAGGGCCAGGCCGATGGGGGTCCGGCCCCGTCGGCAGATGAGCGTCTCGAAGTAGCGTCGCCGCCCGAAGCCGTGGCGGCGGATCCGCGCGGCGGTCGCCTCCATCTGGTGGGCGAGCCGCTCGTACTCGGCGAGGCCGCGGATCAGCCGGAGGATCGTCGAAGCGTCGCGCCGCGCGCCCGGGCGGATCGAGAGTCGTCGCCTCACCGGAGCCGCGGCGTAAAGCTCGTGACCGAGACGTACTGGTTGGGCCACGGCAGCTCGTACCCCTGCTCGTACGCGGCGTGGCGCGTCCAGTACGGGTCGTAGAGGTGGCCGCGGGCCAGGACGCAGAGGTCGGCGCGCCCCGCGGCGAGGATGCTGTTGACGTCGTCGTACGACCCGATGTTGCCCACCGTCATCGTCGGGATCCCGGCCTCGTAGCGGATGCGATCGCTGAACGGCGTCTGGTAGAGTCGGCCATAGACGGGCTTCGCATCGGGCACGGTCTGGCCCGTGGACACCGTGACGATGTCACAGCCGTGCTCGCGGAGCAGCCGCGCGACGCCCACGGCGTCCTCGGCGCTGAGTCCCCCCTCCGCCCAGTCGGTCGCCGAGATCTTCACCGACACGGGCTTCGGCGCGGGCCAGACGGCGCGCACGGCGTCGAAGACCTCGAGCGGGTAGCGCATGCGGCCGGCCAGCGAGCCGCCGTAGTCGTCGGCGCGGGTGTTCGTGAGGGGCGAGACGAAGCTCGCGAGCAGGTATCCGTGGGCGAAGTGGAGCTCGAGCATGTCGAAGCCCGCGTCTTCCGCCATGCGCGCGGCGCGCACGAAGTGGTCGCGCACCATCTCCATGTCGGCTCGATCCATCGCCTTCGGCACCTGGCTGTACGGATGGTACGGGATCGCCGAGGCCGAGAGGAGCGGCCAGTTGCCCTCGGGCAGGGGCTCGTCGATCCCCTCCCAGAGCCGGCGCGTGGATCCTTTTCGACCCGCGTGAGCGAGCTGGAGCGCGATCTTGGCCGCGCTGTGCGCGTGGACGAAGTCGACGATGCGCGTCCAGGCGGTGACGTGCTCGGGCTTGTACATCCCCGTGCAGCCGGGCGTGATGCGCCCCTCGCGGCTCACGTCCGTCATCTCGGCGACGACCAGGGCGGCGCCGCCGACGGCGCGCGAGCCGAGGTTCACCAGATGCCAGTCGTTGGGCGTGCCGTCCTCCGCGGAGTACTGGCACATGGGCGACACGACGATCCGGTTCGAGAGCAGCATGTCGCGCAGGCGGAACGGCGTGAACATCGGCGGCGGCGCCGGGCTCGCGGCCACCGCGACGCGGCTCTGCGCCTCGGCTCTCCCGGCGAACCACCGGTCGACCGTCGCGACGAGCCGCGGGTCGCGGACTTTCAGATTCCCGTGGGTGACGCGGAGGCTCCGCGTGAGGAGACTCATCACGAACTGGATGGGCTCGAGGCGGCCGTGGTAGCGCTCGGTCTGCTCGAACCACTCGAGGCTCACCTGCGCGGCACGCTGCAACCGCTCGACTTCGGGCCGCCGTTCCTCCTCGTACGCGACCAGCGCCTTCTCCACCTCGGCGTGGCGCTCGAGGGCCCGGCAGAGCGCGATCGCGTCCTCCATCGCGAGCTTCGTCCCCGAGCCGATGGAGAAGTGCGCGGTGTGCGCGGCGTCGCCGATCAGCACGATGTTCCGGTGGTGCCAGGCGCCGTTCCGCACCGTCGGGAAGTTGCGCCAGAGCGAGCGGTTCTTGAGCAGGCGGTGTCCCCGGAGCTCCTCGGCGAACAGCCGCTCGGCGAACGCGATCGTCCGATCCTCGTCGGCCTGGTCGAGCCCCGCGCGCCGCCACGCGGCCTCCGTCGTCTCGAGGATGAACGTGGACATCCCGGCGTTGTAGCGGTAGGCGTGAACGCGCCAGAGGCCGTGCGCGCTCTCTTTGAACACGAACGTGAACGCCGGGTACGGGAACGTGGTCCCGAGCCAGACGAACTGGTTCCCCCGCCAGTCCACCTGGGGCCGGAAGTGCTCGGCGTAGCGACTCCGGATGACGCTGTTGACGCCGTCGGCGGCCAGCACGAGGTCGGCGTCGGCCCAGGCGCCGAGGTCGCTCACCTCCGTCCCGAACCGGAGCGTCACGCCGAGCTCGACGCACCGACGCTGGAGGATGTCGAGCAGGAGCTGGCGCGAAAGGCCCGAGAAGCCGTGGCCGGTGGAGGTCAGCGTCTCGCCCCGGTAGTGGATGGCGATGTCGTCCCAGTGGGCGAAGTTCCGCGTGATCTCCGCGTGCGTCTCGTGGTCGGCCTCGGCGAAGGCGTCGAGGGTCGCGTCGGAGAAGACCACGCCGAACCCGAACGTGTCGTCGGGCCGGTTCCGCTCGACGACGAGGACGTCGTGGGCCGGATCGGCCTTCTTCATGAGCAGCGCGAAGTAGAGCCCCGCCGGCCCGGCGCCGACACTGACGATCTTCACGCGGGTATTTTAGGCTAGAATCTCCGGCAGGGTTCCCCACCAACCACGGTCGTCATCGCCCAAGCAGGAGGTCCACCCATGACGGTTCGCGCCCCGGCCCTCGCCCGCGTGTTCAGCGTGCTCTTCGTCACTCTTCTCCTGGCCTCGCCCGTCGCCACGCCGTCTCGCGCCGCCGAAAGCGAAAAGTTCGGCACCGTCGACTTCGCGACCTCGTGTAGCGCCGCGGCGCAGACGCCGTTCAAGGTCGGGGTCGCGCTGCTGCACTCGTTCGCGTTCGACGCGGCCATCAAGTGGTTCACCGAAGCCGCTCAGATCGATCCCGGCTGCGCCATCGCCCACTGGGGCGTGGCCGTGGCGTGGCTCGGCAACCCCCTCGCCGCACCGCCCAGCGCGCGCGGCCTCAAGGAGGGGTGGGCGGCCGTCGAGCGGGCGAAGGCGGCCGGCGCCAGGACCCAGCGTGAGCGCGACTACGTCGCCGCCATCGAGACGCTCTACAAGGACGCCGAGAAGGTCGACCACCGGACGCGCGCCGTCGCCTATGAGAAGGCCATGGAACAACTCGCCCAGCGCTATCCCGACGACCGCGAGGCGGCCGTCTTCCACGCGCTGGCGCTCAACATCACGCTCAACCCCTCCGACAAGACCTACGCCAAACAGCTCCAGGCCGCGGCGATCCTCGAAAAGGTCTTTGCCGAGCAGCCCAACCATCCGGGGGTGGCCCACTACCTGATCCACAGCTACGACTTCCCGCCGATCGCCTCGAAGGGGCTTCCGGCCGCCCGGCGCTACGCCTCGATCGCGCCGGCGGCCCCGCACGCCCAGCACATGCCCTCACACATCTTCACGCGGGTCGGAGCCTGGCAGGAGTCGATCGACGCCAACCGCGCCTCGGCCAAGGTGGCCACGGCCGCCGTGGCCGACAATCAATACCAGTTCGGGCTGCGCTCCTACGAGGCGCTCCACGCCTACGACTACATGATGTACGCCTTCCTCCAGCTCGCGAAGGACCGCGACGCCAAGGCCCTGATGGAAGAGGTCGGCGCCACCCGCAAGCTGAACGTCGATCACTTCGCCGGTGCGTTCGCCCTGGCGGCGATCCCGGCCCGCTTCAGGCTCGAGCGGGGCCAGTGGGCCGAGGCGGCCGCCCTCCCGGTGACGCCGAGCGATGTGCCCTGGGACAAGTTCGCTCAGGCAGAGTCCATCATCTGGTTCGCGCGCGGGATCGGCGCCGCACGGAGCGGCGATATTGCGAGCGCGCGGAAGGACCTCGAGCGGCTGGACGCGCTGCGGGACACGCTGACCCAGGCCAAGAACGCCTACTGGGCGCAGCAGTCGGAGATCCAGCGCCGCGCGGTGGCCGCGTGGATCGCGTTGGCCGACACGAAGACGGAGGAGGCGGTGACCCTCATGCGCTCGTCGGCCGACCTCGAGGACTCGACCGAGAAGCATCCGGTCACGCCGGGCTCTATCAAGCCGGCCCGCGAGCTGCTGGGTGAGATGCTGCTCCAGGCGGCGCAGCCGGGCCAGGCCCTCAAAGAGTTCGAGGCCTCGCAGCGGACCGACCCCGATCGGTTCAACGGGATTTACGGCGCGGCCCGCGCGGCCGAGCTCGCCGGCGACCGTGAGAAGGCCCGCGCCTACTACGGAAAGCTCGTGAGCCTCGCCGCCCAGGCCGACACGGAGCGGCCAGAGCTCAAGCAGGCGAAGGCGTTCCTCGGGAAATGACCCCCGACCCAAGGAGGGTGCCATGAGGCGACGCGAGTTCCTCAAGCTCGGAGCCATCGCCACGGGGACCTTCGCCGTTGGAGGGGCGCCGCGGACGGGCCCCCCCGTGGCGTCCGCGCAGAGCGGGTCCGTTCCGACGGTCGATCGCCTGGTGATGACGAACGTCGTCGACAACATCTACGACATCTTCGCCAAGGGCGGCAAGCTCGACACCATCAGCGTGAAGCGAACGACCCCTCCGGCGAGTCGCGCCCTCCTGGCCGAACATGGTCTTGCCTACCATCTCGAGTCGATCCGCGGTCCGGAGCGGCGCGAGATCCTGCTGGACTTCGCCTTCACGGAGCGCACCCTTCTCAACAACTACGCCGAGCTCAAGGTGGACCCGGCCAAGGCCGACGCGTTGATCCTGAGTCACGGCCACGTGGACCACTACGGCGCCCTTCCCGACCTCATGCGCCTTGCGCAGGGGAAGCTCACGCCAGGGCTCACCCTCTACGCCGGCGGCGAGGACACCTTCTGCCACCGGTTCGTCGTCACCCCGGTCGGCATCGTGGACGGGGGACAGCTTGACCGCGAGGCGCTGGAGGCCCGTGGGCTCAAGGTAGTCCTCGCGAAGGCGCCGACGGTTGTGGCCGGCCACGCCTTCACCTCGGGTCAGATCCCGCGGCTCACCGACTTCGAGCGGCCGCCTGCAGCCGCGCGTCTCGAGGCGGGGCCGATGGGCTCCGCGTGCTCCGCGACGCACTTCGGCACCACCAAGGTCGAGGCCAAGCCCGGCGAGCGCGTGCCGGACACCTTCCAGGGCGAGCACGCCACCGCGTACCACGTCAAGGACCGGGGGCTTGTGGTGATCACGTCGTGCGGCCACGCCGGCGTCATTAACTCTGTCCGCCAGGCGCAGAAGGCGAGCGGCATCGCCAAGGTCCACGCGATCGTCGGCGGCTTCCACCTGGCGCCCGCGCCCGACGAGATCGTCGCGAAGACTGTCGAGGCCTTCGAGGCGATCGACCCCGACTACATCATCCCGATGCACTGCACGGGGCTCAACACCATCATGGCCGTGCACAACACGATGCCGAAGAAGCTCGTGATGCCGTCCACCGGGACGCGGGTCCTCTTCGGCGCGTGAGCCCAGGCGAAGGCGTTCCTCGGCAGGTCAATCATTAACCCCCAGGAGGTGGGTCATGCCCAAGATGCTGCGGTGTGCCGATCTGATGCCGGGCTGTAACTTCGTGGCCGAGGGCAAGGACGTCGCGGAAGTGATGGCGAAGGGCGCGGAGCACGCCAAGAAGGCGCACGGGATGTCGCAGATCCCGCCCGACCTCGCGAAGAAGGTCCAGGCGGCGATCAAGGACAAGTGACCGGTCCGCGCGCGGCGGGGTTCAGCCCTCGGCTCTTGCGGCGGATCGGGCTCGCCTGAAGCGGGCGAGCAGGAACCGGAGCATGAGCTCGAGCCTCCGCCGCCTCAGATCCTCCTCGCCCAGCGCGACGCGGGCGAGGAGACGGCAGAGGTGCCTGTCCGCGGCCGCGGCGCGGATGACGGTGTCCACGAGCGCGGGCCGTGCGAAGAGCCGGCGTTGGATTCGGAGCGAGTCCGCGAGCTCCCGGCCGATCTCCCGCCGCCACCGCGCCTCGTAGGACGCGAGGGCCGTCGCCCCGCACTGCCCCCTCGCGACGGCGTCGGCGGCCGTCTGGCCCGCGAGCTGGCCGGTCACCATCGCGTGATAGATGCCCTCGCCCGTGTAGCCGTTGACGAATCCGGCGGCGTCGCCGCAGACGAGGACCCGGTCGGCGTAGGTCCGCGCGAGGGGGCCGCCGAGCGGGAGGCGGTACGCCTTGAAGTTCCGCGGATTCGAGCGGCCGCGGACGACGCCGCGGGCGCGCGCGTCCTCCACGAAGCGCGCGTGATGCGTGTAGGGCGCCCCCTCGAGCTTCGCCTTGAAGAAGGACAGCAGGAAGCCGACGCCCGCGTCCACGTGATGGCGCTTGGGGAAGACGTAGCCGTACCCCGGATAACCCTTGTACCCATAGGCGACGTACATCGTGTCGGGGTCCGCCGGGGCGAGCTCCGCGAGCTCGGTCTCTTCCATCGTGTCGAGCGCGAGGGCGCTCTCCGGGAAGCCGTTCCCGAGGCCGGCCTGGCGCGCCACGACGCTGTTGACGCCGTCGGCGCCGATCACGATCCGCGCGGTGAAGTCGCGCCCGTCCGCGGCGCGCACGGCGACACCGTCGCTCGAGAACGCGAGCTCGGCGACCCGGACCGCCTCGACGACCTCGGCGCCGACGGCGCGCGCCCGCGCGAGGAGCGCCGCATCGAACTCCGTGCGCCGGAGCGTCAGATAGAAGGGCTCGTCCGACTCGGTAAGGACTGATGCCCCCGACGGGCCCTCCATCCTGACCTTCCGGATCTCGTGAATGTCGACGGCGGCGCGGAGATAGTCCGCGAGCTCCGGGAAGCGCCGGTAGACGCCGTAGCGGATGCCGCCGCCGCACGGCTTGTCACGCGGAAACCGCTTTCGGTCGAGGAGCAGCGTGGACACGCCACGCGCGGCGAGCGTCATCGCGGCCATCGCGCCCGCGGGACCGCCGCCGACGACGACGACGTCGGCCGCCTGGTTCACGGCGCGCGCGCTCAGCGCCGTCCACCCCCCGCGAGCGCCGCCACTCTCGTCTGACGCTTGCCTTTCCACCATCTGGGCCAGCCGGACGTCACGGGGACCATTCTAGAGCCCGGACGGGTACAATGCGCCCGATGGCCGAGTTCCTCCCGTTCGTCCGTCGGTGGTTCGCCGACACCTTCAGCGAGGCGACACGCCCTCAGCGTGAAGGCTGGGAGGCGATCGCCTCGGGGCGCGACACGCTGATCGTCGCCCCGACGGGCTCGGGCAAGACCCTCGCCGCGTTCCTCTGGGCGCTCGATCACCTCCACCGTCTCGGGCTCGAGCAGCGGCTGGAGGACCGTGTCTACGTCGTCTACGTCTCGCCGCTCCGTGCGCTGAACAACGACATCGAGAAGAACCTCCGGGCGCCGCTGGCGGGGATCCGGGCCGCCGCGGCGGCCGACGGGTTGAAGCTTCCCGAGGTGCGCGTGGCGGTCCGCACCGGCGACACGCTGGCCGCCGCGCGCCAGGCCATGACGCGCCGGCCGCCGCACGTCCTGATCACCACGCCCGAGTCGCTCTACATCCTGCTCACGAGCGAGCGGTTCAGGCCGGCCCTCGCGCACGTACGCACGGTGATCGTCGACGAGGTGCACGCGCTCATGGGGGGAAAGCGCGGCACGCACCTCGCGCTCTCGCTCGAGCGGCTCCAGGCCCTGGTCGAGGCGCGCGACCCGGGAGCGCGGCCCCAGCGCATCGGCTGCTCCGCCACCGTGAGCCCGCTCGACGTGACGCTCGACTTCCTCACCGGCGCCACGGCGCGCGACCCCGTCGTCGTGGACGCCGGCTTCGCGCGCGCGCTGGACCTCCAGGTGGTGGCGCCCGTGGACGACTTCCTCACCGCGACGAGCGACACGATCTGGGACGCGACGCTCCAGCTCGTCGGGGAGCTCGTCCAGGCCCACCGGACGACCCTCGTCTTCGCTCAGAGCCGGCGGGCCGCGGAGCGGATCGCGCGGGATCTGAACGACCGTGTCGGGGACGGCCGCGTCGCCGCCCACCACGGCTCGCTCTCCCGCCGCGCCCGGCTCGAGGCCGAGAACCGGCTCAAGCAGGGCGAGCTCAAGGCGCTCGTCGCCACCTCTTCTCTCGAGCTCGGGATCGACGTCGGCGCGATCGATCTGGTCGTGCAGCTCCAGTCGCCGCGCAATATCGCCGCCGCCCTCCAGCGCGTGGGCCGCGCGGGCCACCTCCTCTCCCGTGTGTCCAAGGGGCGGATCGTCGTCACACGGGGCGAGGAACTCGCCGAGGCGGCGGCGGTGGCGCGCTCGATCGGCGCGCGAGAGCTCGACCGGATCGCGATGCCCGAGGCCCCGCTCGACGTCCTGGCGCAGCAGATCGTCGCCGCCGTCGCCGCCGAGTCGGTGGGCGTGGACACACTCTGGCGCCGCTTCGGGAACGCCGCGCCGTACCGCAATCTCTCGCGCGAGGACTTCGTCGCGGTCGTGCGCTCGCTCGCCGAGCCGCTCCCCGCCGAGGTCAAGGGCGCGGCGCCGCGGATCCTGTGGGACCGCGTGAACGACCGGCTCCACGCGCGGCGGGGCAGCCGGTTCCTCGCCCTCACCTCGGGCGGGACGATCCCCGACGCGGGGCTCTTCGACGTCTTCGTCGCCGAGACCGATCTCAAGGTGGGAACGCTCGACGAGGAGTTCGTCACCGAGAGCCTCCCGGGCGACGTCTTCCTCCTCGGCTCGCACGCCTGGAAGATCGTCAAGGTCCGCGCCGATCGCGTGCTCGTCGAGGACGCCCAGGGCATGTCGCCGACGATCCCGTTCTGGAAGGGTGAGCACCCGTCCCGCTCGTGGGAGCTCGGCCTCGCCGTCGGCCGCCTCCGCCGGGACGCGGCCGACCGGCTCGACGCTCCAGACTTCGCCGACTGGGCGCGCGCGGAGTGTGGTCTTGACCCGCGCGCCGCCTCCGCGATGCGCCAGTGGCTCGTGAAGGCGGGCGAGGTCCTCGACGGCGTCCCCGACGATCAAGGCGTGGTCGTCGAGTCGTTCCCGGACGAGCTGGGCGGGCGCCACGCGATGATCCATTCCGTCTTCGGCATGCGGATCAACGGCGCCTGGGGCATGGCGCTCCGCGAGAAGCTCCGGCGCACGTTCGGCCTCGTCGCCGAGGCGAGCCACGTGGACGACGGCATCCTCCTCTCGTTCGCACCGGGCCAGGTCCCACCCGAGCCGGAGCGGCTCGTGAAGCTCGTGGCGCCGGAGGAGGTGGACACGCTCGTGGGCGCAGCGCTCATCGGCTCGCCGCTCTTCGCGACGCGCTTCCGCCACGCGGCGATACGCGCCCTCTATATTCCACGGATGTTCCGGGGCGCCCGCACGCCCGCGTACCTGCAGCGCCTCAAGGCCGACGCGCTCCTGGAGGCGGTGGGCGGCCGCGCCGAGTTCCCGGTCGTTGCCGAGACCCTGCGCGAGTGCTTCAACGACGCGCTCGACGTGCCGCGCTTGAAGCGCCTCCTCGAGAGGGTCCACGACGGGGAGCTCTGGACGCGCCACGTGGACACCCCGCTGCCCTCGCCCTTCGTCTACCCGCTCCTGCTCGCGTGGGACTGGGCGTACCTCGACGCCGGCCACGCCGAGGAGCGCCGGAGCGACGCGGTCGTCATGCGGAAGGCCTGGAGCGTGACGGCGGGGCCGCTCAAGGCGGAGATCGTCGCCCTGGTAGAGGCGGAGCTCCAGAAGACCGCGCCCGAGCGGCGGGCGCGCGACGCCAACGAGCTGGCCGGGATCCTCGACGACCTCGGCGATCTCACAGAAGCGGAGATCGCCGAGCGCGCGCTCGGCGACGCCTCCAGTCTCATCGCGGAGCTCCACGGCGAGCGCCGGGTCGTCCGGGTCGACTTCGCGAGCGGCCGGCAGGCGTGGATCGGCGCGCCCGACGGGCATCTCTATGACGCCGTCGGGACGCCCGACGGCCTCGAGCGCGTGACGCTACGACTCACGCGGACGCGCGGTCCCGTGACGGCCTCGTGGCTCGCCGCGCGGTACGGCGCGGCGGAGGACGCGGCCGCGCAGGCGCTCGATCGTCTCGCCGCGCAGGGGCTCGTTCGTCGTGGCGAGTTCTTCGCCGACCGTGAAGGGCCGCAATACGTCCACGTCGCGGTGCTCGAGGAGATCCAACGCCGCCAGGTCCACGCGCGTCGAGTCCCGCGCCCCGTGGCCACTCCCGAGCGCTTCTCCGCTTTCCTGCTCCGGCGCCATCACCTCCATCCCGACGCGCGGCTCGTCGGACCGCCGGGCGTTCTGGCCGCCCTCGAGCTCCTGCAGGGCGAGGACTTCCCGGTGCGCGTGTGGGAGCAGGAGCTGCTCCCGGCGCGGGTCGACAATTACGAGCGGGAATGGCTGGACAGGCTGGGCCTTTCGGGCGAGATCGTCTGGACGCCGTTCGAGCGCCGCGAGGGAAAGGTCGGCGTGGCGCTCCGCGAGAACGCCGGCTGGCTGCGCGAGGGCGCGGCGCCGGCGGCGGAGATCGACGCGCGCACGAAGAACGTGTTCCTGCATCTGCAGCTTCGCGGCGCGTCCTTCGCCCAGGACCTCACGCGGTCCACGGCCCTCACCGCGCCCGAGGTCTTCGCCGCGCTCTGGCGGCTCTTCTGGGCCGGGCTCGTGACGCCGGACACCTTCAGCGCGATCGTCGCCGGGACCCTGCTGGCGAAACGCCCCGACGGGGTGCCCGCCGCGCCGCGGCGGCGCCGCGGCCTCGCGCACGGCGTGCTCCGGCAGCTCCCGGTGATCGGCCGCTGGAGCGCCTTGAGCGAGGCGGATCGACTCGCGCCCGACGAGGATCAGGAGGCGCGCGCGCGGCTGCTGCTCTCGCGCTACGGCGTCGTCGCGCGGGAGCTCGCCCAGGGCGACTGGTCCACGCTCCGCCACACGTTGCTCCGCATGGAGTACGGCGGCGAGATCGTGCGCGGCTACTTCGTGGAAGGCCTCTCGGGCGAGCAGTACGCCCTCCTCGACGCGCTCGCCGACCTCGACGCGGGGAGATCGCGCGCCGAGCCCCACGCGCTCGTCAATATGGTGGACCCGGCGAACCTCTGGGGGCGAGTCTTCACCCTGGCGCGGCGCGACGGCTCGCGGGCCGCGGCGTCGCGCATACCACAGAACTGGCTCGTCTTCCGCCAGGGGCGGCCCATCCTACTGGCCGAGAGCCATGGGCGCGAGCTCACACCGCTCGCCGGCTGGGAGGACGTGGACTTCCCCGGCGCCATCGGCGCCCTCCAGGCGCTCATGGAGCGCCCCCTTGTGCTCCGCGCCGTCCGGAGGCTCGAGGTCACCACCTGGGACGGCCGTCCGGTGCGCGAGACGGAGGCGTTCCCCGCGCTGGCCCGGGCGGGCTTCACGGTGGACGGTGGGCGGCTCAGCTGGGACGGCTATCCGGGGCCCCGGAGGTAGCCGCCGGCGCGGCCCCTGGGAGCCTGTCGGAGTGACTGCGTTCGAGCGCCGGCTCCGCCGGCGCAATCGAATCCTGGGGGTGGCTCGGAGGGGGCCATCGAGGCCCCCTTCGATGAGCTGGCTGTCCGGCCAGCATCGCTCTGTCAGCGGTGGATCACTCGGGTGTCAGCCTCAGAATTCCATCGCCTTCTGAATCGCAGGGTTCAATCCCTCGGCGGGCTGGCGCGCGTTTTGCTAACGGGCACGCGCGGATGCTGGCCGAACAAGTGCTCGGATTCTTCTCGACGGACCTCGCTATCGACCTGGGGACCGCCAACACGCTGGTCTTCGTGCGGGACCAGGGCATCGTCCTCAATGAGCCCTCGATCATCGCCATTCGCCGAGCGGACCGCGCCGTGATCGGGGTGGGGCGCGAAGCCAAGGCGATGCTCGGGCGCACGCCGGAGAGCATCCTGGCCATTCGTCCCCTGAAGGACGGCGTGATCGCCGACTTCGACATCACGCAGAAGATGCTGCGCTACTTCATCTCGGCCGCGCGCCGAGTCTCGACGGGCCGCCGCCGGGGCTGGGGCCTGGAGCGACCCCGGGTCGTGATCGGGATCCCGTCCGGGATCACCCAGGTCGAGAAGCGAGCGGTGCGCGACGCGGCGCTCCAGGCCAGGGCCCGCGAGGTGTACCTGATCGAGGAACCTACGGCCGCCGCCATCGGCGCGGGGCTGCCGATCCACGAGCCCGGAGGTCACCTGGTCGTCGACATCGGCGGCGGGACGACCGAAGTGGCCGTCATCTCCATGTCGGGCACGGTCTACTGCAACTCGGTCCGGATCGCCGGCGACGAGATGGACGAAGCGATCATTCAGCACATCCGGAAGCATTACCGGCTGCTCGTCGGAGAGCGCCGCGCCGAGGAGATCAAGATTGCCCTGGGCTCGGCGCATCCGCAGCCCGGCGAGCAGCGCACGATCGAGGTCAAGGGCCGCGACCTCGTCGACGGCGTCCCCAAGACGATCGTTATCACCGACGAGGAAGTCCGTGAGGCGCTTCGCGAGCCCGTGATGACCATCGTGGAGACGGTCCGCACCTGTCTCGAGCGGACGCCTCCGGAGCTCGCGGCCGACATCGTCGAGACGGGGGTGGTGCTCACCGGCGGGGGAGCCCTCCTGCGGGGGCTGGATCGGCTGCTCCAGCACTTGACCCACCTTCCCGTGCGAGTGGCCGAGGATCCGCTCACCTGCGCGGCCCGCGGCGTCGGAAAGGCCCTCGACGACCTGGGGCTCCTCAAGAAGGTCGCGATTCCGGCCTGAGGGGGGCTTCACTCGAGCCGGGCTCACGAACCCGGCGAGACACCGAGACACCGCCGAGCTCCTTCGAGGCCCTCTCCCGGTACACCCGCTCACCGCTCAGCAAGTCGTATTCGGGGATCGCGGGATCGTTCCACCTCGTGACGAAGTACTGGTAGAACGCCGCGTAGAGGCTCGCCGGATCCTGGCCGTGCGCAAAGACGTACTCCGGCAAGAGGCGGACGTCGATGGCGGGGTGGTAGTGCCGCACCCACGCGTGGTCACCCAGGATGGCCAGTTTCCAGAGCGGCGGCTCGGGATACAGCTTCAGTCGGATCCGCTGGCGGGCGGCCGGCAGCGCACGCAGGACCGCGATGGTCTGCTCCACCTGTGTCCGCAGGCCTTCACGGGTGATCTCGACTCCGCCGATCGTCCGCACACGCTCGATCGCCCCTCGACTTTCCGGATCCAGCAGCACGATCTTCGCGGTCCGACAGTTCTCGATCACCGCGCGCAGGTCGCCGTTCGGGTCGGCGAGCGTGCGGGCCCCCGTGGACCCGATGATCATGATGTCCTGCATGAACGCGTGCCGCTCCTTCAGCCGCCGAGTCATGCGCCGGGACAGGACGCCGTTCCCCGAGCTGAAATGGACCATCCCGGCCGCCCGCGCCATCCTCGAGAGCCGCCGATTCGTCCAGTTCGTCCGCGCGTGGTTGAAGACGAACACCAGCACCAGCGCCACGGCGATCTCGGCGGAGGCCAGGAAGACCTTCTCGTCCTCGATCGTGGACCAGTAGGCGAGCAGCCGTTGGGCGAGGAAGCTGAACGTGAAGGGAAGGGTCACCGCGATCGCGGCGCTCAAGATCATGACCACGAGGTGGTAGACGAGCGAGAGGCGGTCGCTCACGACCCGCACGGCGCCGTCGAGCACGCCGCCGAGGAGTCGCGCGGCTGCCACGGCCCACGCGCGCACGGCTCGGGCCGTCGGCCTGCCGAAGGAGGGGTCACCAGGACTCACGACAGCATGAGCGGTGGAGCGATCGAGAAACGGGCGGTCATCATTCTCACCTCGTTCATTGTTCATTGTTAGAATTTTAGTTGGCGCGCGCGCGGGGTCAAATCGAGATTGCGTGTCGCTGCGCGTCGTGCGTAGCAAGCCGCGTGCCGACACGGGCAGCGCGGTCGCGACCCTCGGGCAGGATTCGGCTCGCGTAGGAGCAAGCGTCGTGCCGCGCGCACCACGCGAACCGTGTCAACGCTGAGCGTTCTGCCAGCGGACAGTCTGATGGTTCCGGAGTATCCTTCATTCATTCGCATTCATTCGAATCTCGTGAGACCTCTGGTGAGAAGAGGACCGGCGCAGAAAATGAGTGCTCGGTGAACTCCCGTCAAATCTGTCAGCCGACGTGGGGTATCGTCACGTCTCGGGACTCGCGTGCGTCCGTCTCCGTCATCGCGCTGACGCTGCTCGCGGCATCGTGTGGCACACCGTTGACGTGGTGGCTGAGTCCGACGGGGCGGAACCACCCCTTGGCAGAGACAATCTGGGACGTCAGAGCCGACGGCTTCGTCACCCCGTCCGACCTCGCCGGCCGTCTCGCCGCCGCGCGGTTCGTCCTGCTGGGCGAGCGGCACGACAATCCCGAGCACCACGCCATCCAGGCCCGCCTGCTGCGCGGGTTGATCGCGGCGGGCCGTCGCCCCGCGGTGGGCTTCGAGATGCTTTCGACCGATGACACCTCGGCGATCGCCCGCTACCTCGCCCGCTCGCCCAAGGACGCGTCGGGGCTCGGCGAGGCCGTCAACTGGAAGAGTGCGGGATGGCCCGACTGGTCTCTCTACGAGCCGATCGCCCAGGCCGCACTCGACGCCGGCCTTCCGGTCGTCGCGACGAACCTCTCGCGGGTCGCCACCGAGGCGATTCGTCGCAACGGGCTCGCTGGGCTCTCGGGCTCGCTCGCGCGGCAGCTCGGGCTCGAAGTGCCCCCCGCCCCGGAGACGCGGGAGGCGATGCGGCGTGAGCTCGGCGAGTCGCACTGCGATCGCGTCGAGGGCGTCGAGCTCGAGCGGATGGTCGACATCCAGTGGGCACGCGACGCGCGGATGGCGGAGGCGCTCGTGCGCGGAGGTCTGCGGGACGGCGCGGTCCTGATCGCCGGCGCCGGACACGTCCGCACCGACCGCGGCGTCCCGTTCCACCTTCGCCGTCGGGCGCCGGATGCTTCGCTCGTGAGCCTCGCCTTCCTCGAGGTCGACGCGGACGCGAAGGCGCCCGCGGCGTACGCCGCCCGCTTCGACGGCGCGCTCCCCTTCGACTACGTCTGGTTCACGCCCCGGATCGACGACGTCGACCCGTGCGCGCGCCCGAGAGCCCATCTGCTAGACTGAGCCGCGTGGCGCGGACCACCGCCCTCCTCGCAGCGCTCGCGTGGCTCCTGATCGCCGTGCGGGCGGGTGCCGAGCACGAGGTGTATTACCGGTACACCGTCCTCGGCTTCGTCAGGGACGCGCGCGGGCGGCCGCTCGCAAGCCAGCCGCTCGAGCTGGTCCGCGACAAGACGGGCTTCTCGTACCAGGGGGAGACGGACGCGACGGGGTTCTACCTGATCATCGCGCGCCTCGGCGACGAGAGCGCAGGCGAGCCCCTGACGCTCAAGATCGAGCGGGCGAGCACGACGCTCGTGGCGCGCTTCGACCCCGCCAACCACACGGACGAACGGGGCACGCGTGTGGACATCGCGGGAGCGACGTTCGTGGAGCGCCGCGGGTCGTTCCCGTCCACGCTGGCGGACGCGCTCGGCCCGCAACCTCCACGCTGAAAAGGAGACGCGTATGACGAAGACGGCGAAGGGCATGAGGGCGTACGTGCTCATCGAGACGGCGGCGGGCAAGACCAAGTCCGTGAAGAAGGAGCTCACCCAGATCAAGGGGGGGCTGTCCGCCGTCGTCAACCTCGACGCGGTCACGGGCCCGTTCGACTTCATCGCGGTCGTCGAGGGCCCGACGCTCGACGCCGTCGGCCACCTCGTCACCGACGAGATCGGCGCGATCGACGGCGTGACGCGCACGACGACGTGCCTCGCGGTGGCGCTGTAGGGTGAGCGTCCACGTCGTTTCCGTTGTCACGGGCGGCGCGAGGCCGGCGCCACCGTGGGTGGCCTGACCCAGATGCGTGTGCTCGTGATCGGGGGCACGGAGTTCGTCGGCCTGCACGTCGTGCGGGCGCTGGTCCGTGACGGCCACGAGGTCGTGGTCCTGAACCGCGGGCGCAGGCCCGAGCGGCTCGCGGGGATCCGCACGATCGTGTGCGACCGGACCGACCACGCGGCCCTCCGCGCGAAGCTCGCGGGCGAGCGCGTCGATGCGCTCGTGGACATCACCTACGCGCCGACGACGGGGGCCGACGTCGAGGCGGCGCTGGAGGCGCTCGCGGGCCGCCTCGGTCACGCCCTCTTCGTCTCGACGGGGCGCGTCCACGACCACTCGCTCCCCATCCCCTACAGCGAGGACACGCCCAGGAGCCTCTACTGGGGCGAATACGCGAAGAACAAGATCGCGGGCGAGGACGTGCTGATGCGCTGGCACCGCACGCGCGGGCTGCCGGTCACGATCGTTCGGCCGACGCACGTGTACGGCCCCATGAACACGCGGAACAACGAGACCTTCATCTTCGACCGCCTCGTGCGGGGCCGGCCCATCCTCGTCCCGGGCGCGGGCGGCTGGCTCCGCCAGTTCGGCCACGTCGAGGACCTGGGCGACGCGATCGCGGCGATGCTCGGCGTCGGCGCCGCGTTCGGCCAGGCGTACAACGTGACCGGCGAGGAGGCGATCACCCAGGTGGGCCTCGTCGAGCTGATCGCGGACGTCGTCAAGCGCCCGCTGACACTCGTCCACGTCGGCACGCCGCCCGGGGGCAAGCCCGCGCCGTTCGGCCAGAACCTCGTCTACGACTGTCACGCCGTCTACACGACGACGAAGGTCCGGGAGGAGCTCGGCATCCGTCCGCGCTACACGCTCACGGCGGGGCTCGCGCAGACCTTCGAGTGGTACCTGCGCGAAGGGCTCGACCGGCGGGAGATCGACGTCGCCGCGGAAGACGCGCTCCTCACGTGACCCGGCCGACCGTCCTCGTCTACCACGGCGACCCGAAGTACGCCGAGCTCGTCCGCGTGCCGCGAAACCGGGCGGTTGTTCGCGCGGCCGCCACGCCGACCGAGGCCGCGGGGCTGATCGCCGACACGGAGATCCTCTACGCGTGGAAGTTCCCGGCCCCCCTCTTCGCCCGAGCGGCCCGGCTCAAGTGGCTCCAGGCGATGGGCGCGGGCGTCGACTGGGCGATCGTCCGCGAGCTCTCGCCCCACGTGGTCGTCACGCGCGCCCCCGGGGTCTTCGGACCGTGGATGGCCGAATACGTCGTCGGGTGGTGCTCGTGGGTCACGCAGCGCATCGAGACCTACCGCGAGGCCCAGCGGCAGCGGCGATGGCTCGACCACGTCCTGCCCGACCGGCTCGTCGGCAAGACGCTCACGATCGTCGGTCTCGGCGACATCGGCCGCGCGGTCGCCCGAGCGGCGCGGACCTTCGGCATGCGCGTGGTCGGCGTGAGCCGCTCGGGCCGGCGCGTCCGCGAGGCCGAGCGGGTGTACCGGGTGGGCCAGCTGGCGCAGGCGCTCGCCGAGGCCGACTTCGTCGTCGTCCTGCTCCCGCTGACGTCCGAGACGCACGGCCTCATCGGCGCCGACGCCTTCGCGGCGATGCGGCCCACGGCCTGGCTCGTGAACATCGCGCGCGGGGCCGTCGTCAACGAGGCGGCGCTCCTCGAGGCGCTCGAGGCGCGGCGGATCGCCGGGGCGATCCTCGACGTCTTCGCGACCGAACCCTTGCCCCCGCACCACCCGCTCTGGCGCATGGAGAACGTCGTCATCACCCCGCACGTGTCGGGACCGAGCACCCCCGAGGAGATCGCGCCCGTCTTCAACGACAATCTCGCCCGCTACCTCGCGGGCCGCCCCCTCCGCCACGTCGTGGACCGCGCGCGCGGCTACTGAGTCGCCGGGGAAAAGACCCTCGCGAAGCTTCGTGAGGGGCGTCGGGGAGCATGCGCTTAAGATGGACCGATGAGGGATTTCCGCGCATGGCGGGCTCCCCGGCGGACGGGGGCCACGGAAGTCATCGTCGTCGCCGTCCTGTATTGCGCCACAGCGAGCCTCAGCCTGCGGCTGGCGTTTGAGAAGACGAACGCGTCGCCCGTATGGCCCCCGTCGGGGATCGCCTTGGTCGCAGTGCTGTTGCTCGGCTATCGCGTCTGGCCCGGAATCATGCTCGGCGCGTTCGCTGCGAACGTCGTGACCTTCCTCACCAACCAGGCCGCCGGCGTTCTCGCCACCGTCACGATCTCGTCGGTGATCGGGATCGGCAACACCCTGGAAGCCGTCGTGGGAAAGTCTCTGCTCGACCGGTTGGTCGGCGCCCGCAGTCCCCTCGACCGGGCGCCAGACGTCTTCAAGTTCGCGGCCGTCGCGCTCCTGGCATGCCTCGTGAGCGCGAGCGTCGGCCCGACGGCGATCGCGTTGGCGGGAATGGCTCCGTCCGGGGGCTACGCGACCGTCTGGTTCACGTGGTGGCTCGGCGATGCGGCTGGGGTCCTGCTCGTGGCGCCGCTCTTGATCACCTGGCTCACGCAGCCGCGGCTCGAGTGGGCTCCCCGCAAGCGGATCGAAGCGGCGGTCTTGTTCCTGTCGCTCCTCATCGGAGTGCACGTCGGGTTCGGGGGTTGGCTTCACCACGATGCCCATTACCCGCTGCCGTTCGTCCCCCTGCCATGGCTCGTGTGGTCCGCGTTTCGATTCGGCCCGCGCGAAGCGGCGACGGCGGCCGCCGTCACGTCGGGGATCGCGGTGTGGAACACCGTGAGCGGGCTCGGCCCGTTTGTCCGGGACACGGTCAATGAATCGCTGTTGCTGGTGCAGGCCTTCGTAGGCCTCGTGACCGTCACCATCCTGACGATGGCGGCGCTCGTCGCCGAACGTCGGGACGCGCACGCGAGGCTTCGGACGGCCCACGATACCCTGGAAGAGCGGGTGGATGCGCGCACGCAGGCGCTGGCGCAGGTCAACGAACGGCTGCAGGGAGAGATCGCCGAGCGCAGGGCGGCGGAGGCGACCGCCGAAACGCGCCGGCGGGAAACCGAAGTCCTGGCCGACCTCGCGCGGCGGATCAACGCCTCGCTCGACCTCGACGCCGTGCTCCAGGTGATGGCGGAATGCGCGCGGGAGCTCGCGGCGAGCGACATGGCGGGGATCATGCTGCGCGAGCCGGCCTCGGGGGCGATGACGCCTCGGTACGTGACGGGCCATCGTCCCGAGGCCGGATGGACGCGGCTCCGCATCGAGGCCGGCAAGGGCCTCGGCGGACAGGTCCTGCTGACGGGCCGGCCCTGGCGGACCGACGATTACCTGGCCGACCCGCACTTCAGCAAGGACTATCTCGACCACGCCCGGGCCGAGGGCATCGTCGCCGCGATCGTTGCCCCCATCCCCATCGAGCGTGGGATCGAGGGCCTCGTCTACATCGCGAACCGGTCACCCCGGCCCTTCGGCGACACGGACGAGACGATGCTCGTGCGGCTGGCCGAGCACGCGGCGATCGCCATCCGCAACGCCCAGTTGTTCCGCGAGGTGGCCCACCGGCGGGAGACCGCCGAGCATCTGGCCGACGTGGGGCGCCAGATCTCTCAGTCGCTCGACCCGCACGACGTGGCCCAGCGCATCGCCGAAAGCGTTCGCGCGCTGCTCGGCGTCCCGGTCGCCGTCGTCTACCGTCTGGAGCCGGCCTCGGGGCACCTCGTGGCCATCGGCCTGGTCGACGCCGTCGGTCGCACCTTCGCCGAGCAGCTGACGTTCCCCGTGGGCACGGGTGGCGTCGGCCGGGCGGTTCGTGAGCGCCGCGTGATCACGTCGCTGAACGTTCTCGAGGACCCCGAGATCATCCTCACGCCCGACCTGCGGTCGGGCGTCGAGCAGGCCGGCTACCGCGCTGTGCTCGCCCTGCCGCTCCAGGTCCAGGACACGATCATCGGGGCGCTCGCTGTCGGGGACCGGGCGGGGCGCGTCTTCGCGCCCGAGGAGATCGAGCTGGTCCGGGCCTTCGCCAACCAAGCGGCGATCGCGCTCGAGAACGCCCGGCTCTACGAGCGGGCGCAGCAGGCCTACGACGAGCTCTCCAGGGTCCAGGCCGAGCTCCTCCAGACCCAGAAGATGGAGGCGATCGGCCGCCTGGCCGCCGGCGTCGCCCACGACTTCAATAACCTGTTGACGGTCATCAGGGGCCGCAGCCAGCTGGTCTTGACGCAGCTCGCCTCGACGAATCCGCTCTGGCGAGACGTCGAGCTGATCCAGACAACATGCGACCGGGCGGCCGGCGTGGTCGAGCAGCTTCTCGCCTTCGGTCGGAAACAAATCCTTCAGCCAAAGGTGCTCGATCTGACCGCCGTCGTGGGCGGAATGACGGCCATGCTTCGGCGGCTGATCGGCGAGGACATCGAGCTGGTGTTCGTCCCGGCGCCGGAACTGGGCCGGGTGAGAGCGGATGCGGGCCAGCTCGAACAGGTGATCGTGAACCTCGCCGTCAACGCTCGGGACGCGATGCCGGATGGAGGCCGGTGGACGATCGAAGCGGCCAACGTCGACCTGGGGGAAGGGTATGCCCGCCGCCACGTCGGCGTCCGTTCGGGGGCCTACGTGCGGCTTTCCGTGAGCGATACGGGCGTCGGCATGGACGAAACGACGCGAGCCCGCCTCTTCGAGCCCTTCTTCACGACCAAGGAAGTGGGCAAGGGCAGCGGGTTAGGGCTGGCGACCGTCTACGGCATCGTCAAGCAGAGCGGGGGGAACATCCTGGTCTACAGCGAGGCCGGCTACGGCACGACGTTCAAGATTTACCTTCCGCAAGTCCACGAGACCGCCGACACTGTGGCGAGCGCGGGGGCCGCCAAGCCGCTGCGTGGCGGGATCGAAACCGTGCTCCTGGTGGAGGACGAGACCGAGGTCCGGGATTTGACCCGTGAGATCCTCGAGGGGCTCGGCTATACCGTGCTGGAGGCGAGCCGGCCCCGCGAGGCCATGCTCGTCTCCGAGCAGTTTCGCGGGCCGATTCACCTTTTGCTGACGGACGTCGTGATGCCCGAGCTCAACGGGAATCGGCTCGCCGTGCGCTTGACGTCGGGACGGGCGGAAATGAAAGTCCTGTACATGTCGGGGTACACCGACGACGCGATCGTCCGTCATGGCGTGCTGGAGCCCGGGACGCGCTTGCTGCAGAAGCCGTTCTCCCGGGAGACGTTGGCGGACAAGGTGCGCGACGTGCTCGACGAGACGCGAGACGGGTGACCGAGACATGTCGCCGATGACGACGAACGCCGGCGCGGACCGGGCCCCCCGCGTGGTCGTGGTGGTGGAAGACGACACCGATCTCCGCGAGCTCTACGCGGCCTGTCTCGAGGGCAACGGATGGAGCGTCGCCCGCGCGGCGAACGGGCTCGATGCGCTGGTCCAGATCAAGCGCGTGCGACCGGCGAGCGTCGTCCTCGACCTCCTCATGCCACGACTGGGCGGCCTCGAGGCTCTCAAGCGGATCAAGGCCTTCGACCCCGCCATTCGCGTCGTGGTCGTGACCGGAGCGGAGGACCTCGCGCTCACGCGCCAAGCCCTGGCCCTGGGTGCGCGCACGGTCTTGAAAAAGCCCGTCGACCCAGAGACGCTTCTGTCGGCGCTCACCGAGGCCTCACCGTCGGCCGCTCCCGATTCCGACTCACCGAGGACGGTCCCGACGGGGCCACCCGCCGCGCACGCGGGTCGGGTCCTGGTGGTCGACGACGAAGCGGAAGTGTGCGCGTTGCTTCAGGACTTCCTGGTAACGAAGGGCTACCGGGTGCGTTCCGCCGCCGACGGCGCCGCGGCGTTACGCGAGGTCATCGAAGAGGCGCCGGATCTGGTGCTGCTCGACGTCGACATGCCACGGCTCGGCGGTGTCGAAGCGCTCACAGCCATCCGGGGTATCGCACGCGAGGTCAGGGTCATCATGATCAGCGGCAAGGCGAGCCTGGAAGTCGCGAAGCTGGCGCTCGCCTACGGAGCCTTCGACTACGTCGCCAAGCCGTTCGATCTGGACCATCTGAGCGAGGTCGTCGCCGCCGCGTTTCTCCGCGAAGGCTAGCCCCGAGGGCTCCGACCGGTCGATCGGCGCGCGCGCGCCGATCCCCTCACAGGCCGCGACGGAGGCGCCCGCCGACCGCGCACGCAGCTCGAAGGTCGTCGAGGCCTCGACGACCCTGGCGAAGGCCAGCCGGAGCGCCGCTTCGAAGCCGCGCTTCTCGGGAGGGTCGGGATCGCGGATCCGGGGGAAAATCCGGTGCAGGAAGCTCGGGTCGCTCCAGTTGCGTTCGATGACCACCCACTGGGCCTCGCTCACGACGCGCGCGCACGTCGCACGGAACTCCGCCGCGGTCGTATACCCGGGCGTCATCACGTCGATCGCCGCGACGTGGCGGCGCGCCGTGAGGTAGGGGAGCATGGGGCAGAAGGGATAGAAGAAGAAGGTCTCGGCGGGGGAAACCTCGGCGATCCGCGCCACGAGGGCCGCGAAGTCGCGGGCCACGCGTGGGTCGGCCTGCAGATCGCCGCCCGGCACGACGCGCCCCCGCGCCGTCTCCACCGCGCGCGGTCGGCCCGCGGCGACGGCCATCTCGATCGCGCCTCGGACACCCGGGAGGCACAGGCCGATCACGAGCACGCTCACGGCGGCGCGCGCGCGGCGCCCCAGGCGATCGAGCAGATCCGTCGCGGCGAGCGCGAAGAGCGGGCACGCCAGCGGCACGGTGAAGCCGATGTGCGTGGCATCCGGGCGCGGGTAGGTGCCGACGAGACCCGCGATCGCGAGGGCCAGCGACGCCCGAAAGCGCGGCTCGCGCCAGATCGCCGCCCGGGCGAGTACCAGGACGATGCCGGCGAGCACGAAGGTGACCGGATAGAGCGCGACCAACGCCGCGTTCTGTCGAGACACCCAGCTGCCGAAGGGCACAGGCTGGATCCCGGCGTAGTGGCGGGCCGGGTACCGGATCGCGGCGTCGAACGCCGCCGCGAGGGCGCCGTGTGAGGCGACGTAGAGGATCATCGCCGTCGGAACAAGGGCGATCCCGGCGACCGCGCTCGCCAGGCGGGTGCGCGCCTCGGGTAGGGTGAGAAAGACGGCGAGGACGGCGACGCACACGAGCGCCCCGCGCGTCTGGACGACCATGGCGGCGGTGCCGGCGAGCAGGCCCGCGGCGAAGGCAGTGCCTCGGCGAGCCGTGCCGTCGAGCGCCCAGAGCAGGCCGGCCGCCGAGGCCATCGACGCCGCCGTGGTGAGCCAGTGGTGGCCGATGACGGTCCAGACGCCCTGCGAAAACACCGCCCAGGCAACCGCGAGCAGCGCCGCGAGGGGGCGGTTCGCCGACGAGAGGCGGGCGGCGGCGTAGAGCAGCGCGGCGATCACCGCGATGACGCCGACCGCGAGCACCCGCACCGACGCGAAGTCGACGCCGACGAGCTTCATCCAGGTCGCGACGATCAGGAACCCGCCGGGCGCCAGGAACTCGAAGAAGTCGCGATAGAGCGCCTCCCCGCCGAGGATCCGCGTGGCCCCGTGGAGCAGGACGCCTTCGTCGCCGAGCCATTGGAGGTAGCGAAAGAAGGGGACGCAGACGAGTCCCGCGATCGCCGCGACCCCGTAGAGCAGCGGATCGCGCAGGAGCGCCGGGCCCGAGCCGGGCCTCGGCCTCAGCGCACGAGCTCGCCGAGCTCCGGGATCACCCAGAGCGGCTTGTCACCGGCCGCGACGCGCTGGATGTTGTCGAAGGCGTTGCGGAAGCAGCGCTGCCAGTTGTCCCACGTCGGCCCCGCCATGTGCGGCGTGAGCGTCACGGTCGGGAGGGCAAAGAGCGGATGGCCCGCGGGCGGCGGCTCCTCCAGCATGACGTCGAGGCCGGCGCCGGCGATCGTCCCCGTCGTGAGCGCTCGGTGGAGCGCCGGCTCGTCCACGACCGGGCCGCGACAGGTGTTGATGAGGATCGCGCTCGGCTTCATCAGGGCGAACTCGCGGTCGCCCATCAGCCGGCGCGTCCGGTCGGTGAGGGGCACGTGCAGGCTCACGACGTCCGAGGTGCGGAGCAACTCCTGGAAGAGGACGAACCGGACGCCGAGGGCGTCCTCCGCGTCCTCGGCGAGCCGCGCGATGTCGTAGTACTGGACGCGCATGTCGAAGCCGAGCGCGCGGCGGGCCACCTTCTTGCCGATGTTGCCGAGCCCCACGATGCCGAGGGTCTTGCCGTGGAGCTCGTAGAGACGCGTCGACGCGAAGTCGCCCACCCGCCAGTTGCCCGCGACGACATTGTTGTGCTGCCAGACGAGCCTCTTCGTGACGGCCAGCATCAGCGCCAGCGTGTGCTCGGCGACGGCGATCGCGTTGGCGCCGCCGTTGTTGCAGACGGGCACCCGCGCCTTCCGGGCGGCCTCGATGTCCACGCGGTCGTAGCCGGCGCTGATGAGCTGGACCAGCTTGATGCGCGGCGCCGCCCGGTAGAAGTCCGACCCGAGGCTCGTGCGGGCGAAGCCGACGAAGTACTCGGCGTCCTCCACCGCGTCGAGGAACTCGGGCGTCCCCTGGTCGGCGACGTGGAGCTCGTAACCGGCCGGCATGATCGCGCGGGCGATCTCGACCAGCGGGGCGGGCAGCTTCGGCGAGAGAACGATCGTGGTTGCCACGGGCTCTCCTTTGGGGGAAGATTTCACGCCGACATGAGGATCCTTTATACACCGGTTCTGATCGTTCCGTCCCTCGCCCCCGCCGACCGCGCGCGGATCCTCGAGGCCGCCGGGCCGGGCGCCGCCCTCGTGGAGGCGAAGGACCCGGCGCGCCAGCGCGCCGAGATCGTGGACGCCGACGTCCTCTTCGGCCGGGTCTCTCCGGAGATCTTTGCCCTGCAGCGGCGCCTCCGCTACTACCACTCCATCGGCGCCGGGGTGGACGCGATCCTCTCCCCCGAGCTCGTCGAGAGCGACGTGATCCTCGCATCCGAGAAAGGCGAGGTCGGCATCCACCTGGCCGAGCACGCCTTCGCGCTGCTGCTCGGTCTCACGCGGGGCGTTCACACCGCGCTCCGCACCCCCGACTACAGCCTGCGCGAGCCGATCCGCCGCGAGCAGCGCGAGCTGTACGAGCTGACGATGGGGATCGTCGGCCTCGGCGGCACCGGCCGCGCGGTGGCGCGGCGCGCGCTCGGGTTCGGGATGCGCGTGCTGGCGGTGGACATCGAGGACGTGGCGGCCGAGCCCGGGATCGCCGCCGTCTGGAAGCCCGACCGCCTGCACGAGCTGCTCGGCCTCTCGGACGTCGTCGTCATCGCCCTGCCGCTCACCAAAGCGACCCACCACCTCTTCACCCGCGACCTCTTCCGGCGCATGCGCCCGACCGCGATCCTCATCAACGTCACGCGGGGCGCGATCGTGTACGGCGACGACCTCCTCGCGGCGCTCGAGGCGGGGTTGCTCGGGGGCGCGGGGCTCGACGTCACGGATCCCGAGCCGCTGCCGCCGGACCACCCGCTCTGGACCCACCCCCGCGTGATCGTCACGCCACACACCGCGGGCGGCTCGCCGCGCCGCGCCGGTCGCGTCGTCGCCACGTTCTGCGAGAACCTCCGGCGGCTCCGCGCGGGGCAGCCGCTCCTGGCCCTCATCGACAAACGCAAAGGATACTGACATGAAGGGCATCGTCTTTCTCGGCGGCCGCAAGCTCGAGCTCCGCGAGTTCCCCGACCCGACGCCGGGCCCGGGCGAGGTCGTCCTCGCCATCAAAGCCTCCGGCATGTGCGGGAGCGATCTCCATCCCTACCGCGCGGTCGGCAACGCCGCCGCCGCGCTCGGTCTCGGGAGCGGCGGCGGGCCGGTCATCGCCGGCCACGAGCCGTGTGGCGTCGTCGCGGCGCGGGGGCCCGGCGTCTCGGAGGAAGAGGCCCCGACCGGCGCGCGCGTGATGAACCACCACTACAAGGGCTGCGGGCGCTGCAAGCACTGCCGCGTCGGCTGGTCACAGCTCTGTCGGAGCGGCATCGTCGTCTACGGCATGACGGGCCACGGCGGGCACGCGCCCTACATGAAGGTCCCGGCGCGCACGCTCGTGCCCCTGCCCGACACGCTCAGCTTCGAGGAGGGCGCCGCGATCTCGTGCGGGACCGGCACCGCCTACGGCGCGCTGAAGCGCCTGGACGTCTCCGGGCGCGACACGCTCGCGGTCTTCGGCCAGGGACCCGTGGGTCTCTCCGCGACGATGCTCGGGCGGGCGATGGGCCCGCGCGTGATCGCGATCGACGTGGCGCCCGAGCGGCTCAAGCTCGCCCGCGAGCTCGGCGCCGACGGCGTGATCAACGCGAAGGAGACCGACCCCGTCGCCGCGCTCCGTGAGCTGACGCACGGCGAGGGCGTCGAGGCGTCCATGGACTGCACGGGCAACCCCGACGCGCGCGTCGCGGCCGTGAAGAGCGCCGCGACCTGGGGGCGCGTCTGCTTCGTGGGCGAGGGCAACACGACGACGTTCGACATCAGCCAGGACATGATCCGGAAGCAGCTCACGATCCACGCCTCGTGGACGTTCAGCTCGCTCGGCCAGGAAGAGTGCGCACGCTTCGTCGCCGACCGGAAGATCCCGCTGACGCGGCTCCTCACCCACCGCTTCACGCTCGACCAAGCGGCCGAGGCCTACCGGCTCTTCGACACCCAGACGACCGGCAAGGGGGTATTCGTCCCATGAAGACGTACGATCGACGCGAGTTCCTCACGAAGACCGCGGCGAGCGTCCTCGTCGCGGGGCTCGCCGCGCGCGTGCCCGCCGCGTTCGCCCAGGCCGCGGGGAAGAAGGTCAAGCCGTCGGCGAGCGACGTGCTCCTGGTCATCGACGTCCAGAACTGCTTCGTGCCGGGCGGGACGCTGCCCGTCAAGGAAGGCGACGCGATCGTCCCGCTCGTGAACCGGATCGCGAAGGGGTTCGCGCACGTCGTCCTCACGCAAGACTGGCACACGACGGGCCACGCCTCCTTCGCCTCCACCTACCCCGGGAAGAAGCCGTTCGACACGATCAGCCTCGCGTACGGGACCCAGGTACTCTGGCCGGACCACTGCGTCCAGGGCACGCCGGACGCCGAGCTCGTCAAGGAGCTCAAGATCCCGCACGCCGAGCTGATCATCCGCAAGGGCTATCGCAAACCCATCGACTCCTACTCCGCGTTCTACGAGGCGGACGGCAAGACCCCGACCGGGCTCGTGGGCTACCTCCGCGAGCGCGGCCTCAAGCAGGTGTTCCTCGTCGGCCTGGCCACCGACTTCTGCGTCGCGTGGTCGGCGCTGGACGCGCGGAAGGCGGGCTTCGCGGCCTCCGTGATCGAGGACGCCACGCGCGGAATCGACGCCGACGGGTCGCTCGCGAAGGCGTGGAAGGACATGCTCGGCGCGGGCGTCAAGCGCATCCAGTCCTCCGACCTGGACGTCTAACGCGCGTGCGCGGCGCGTGTCAGAAGCGGCGACCTCCGACCCAGCGGGCCCGGTACCACGACTCGTCGAGCCCCGAGACCATGACGCCGCGGCCGCTCCGCCGGGCGTGGATGAAGCGCCCGTCACCGAGGTAGATCCCGGTGTGATGAAGATCGTCGAAGAAGACGACGTCGCCGGGCTCGAGCCGCCCCCGGGTGACCGGCGTGCCGTACCGGAACTGCTTCGCCGCGTTGTGAGGAAGCGCGACGCCCACGTGCGAGTAGACATACATCACGAAGCCGGAGCAGTCGAAGCCGGTCGGGCTCGCGCCGCCCCACGCGTACCGCGCGCCGAGATGACTCTTGGCAACGGCCACGACTCGCCCGGAGCGCGACCCCGAGGCCTCAACCTCCGGGGCCGGGCGCCCGGCGACCAGCTCGGCCACATCATCGAGGGTCGCCAGCGGCTTGGCGCAGCCGAGCACAGAAAGCAAGAGCGCGAGCGCCGCGCCGCGGCCCGTGGCACCGAGGACCATCCGCCCCATGGCGGCCGTCATGTGCAGCGTGCATGCCAGGGCCGCGTCGGAGGAAAAGGCCGACAGGCCGAGCCGTTACGGCGCGCCGACGGGCTCCCCGCCTCGGGCGCGTGCCAGCGCGTCGCCCGGAGCGGCCCTTCACGGCACAACGCTCAAGCGGCGACGGGGCGCCACGCGTGCTGATTCGTGGCGGCACGGTCATCGACCCCGCGGAGGGGCTCCACGCCGAGCGGGACGTCTCGATCGCGGGTGGCCGTGTCGCCGCCGTCGCCAAGCGGGCGCGGCGCGCCGGCGGCGAGGAGGTCGTGGACGCGCGGGGCCTCCTCGTCACGCCCGGCCTCATCGATCTCCACGTCCACGTCTTCGCCGGCGCCTCGCACTACGGCATCGAGCCCGACCCCCACTGCCTCGGGACGGGGACGACCACGGTCGTGGACGCGGGCTCCGCCGGCGCCCTCACCTTCCCGGCTTTCCGCAAGTACGTGATCGAGGTCGCCGAGACGCGGATTCTGCCGTTCTTGAACATCGGCGCCACGGGGATGCTGAGCGCCGAGGTCGGTGAGCTCGAGGACATCCGGTTCATCGACCGGGCGAAGGCTCTCCGGACGATCGAGACGCACCGTGACCTCATTCGCGGCGTGAAAGTGCGGCTCTCGCGTCAGCAGGCCGGCGCCAACGCACGGGTCGCGCTCCTGACCGCGCGCGAGACGGCCGAGGCGGCGCGGCTGCCGTTGATGGTCCACGTCGGCGACACCCCGATCCCGCTCGACGACATCCTGCGCGAGCTGCGGCCCGGCGACGTCCTCACCCACTGCTTCCACGGACGCGAGGAGGGTGTCCTCGATGCGCACGGCCGCGTGCGCGCCGAGGCGCGTCGCGCCGTCGAGCGCGGCGTGACGTTCGACGTCGGCCACGGCGTCGGCAGCTTCAGCTTCGCCGTGGCCCGGTCCGCCCTCGCCCAGGAGCTCAAGCCCGGGACGATCTCGAGCGACCTGCACGTCTACAATCTGCACGGGCCCGTCTTCGACCTGGCCACGACCATGTCGAAGTTCCTCGCCCTCGGTCTCTCGCTCGACGAGGTCGTTCGCATGACCACCGAGGCGCCCGCGCGGGCGGTCGGCGCGCTCGGCGAGCTCGGCACGCTCGCCCCGGGGGCCACGGCCGACCTGACGCTGCTCCGGCTCGAGGAGGGCACCTTCGAGCTCGTCGACACCCGCGGCGAGACCATCAAGGCCTCCGCCCGGCTCGTCCCCGTGCGCGTCGTCCGGAACGGCGTCGCCCGGCCCGCCGGGCTCGCCGCGCGTCGAGCATCTTGACAACCGCCGCGTCTCGCCCGAGAGTCTGCTGGCACGCTGACCGCCCGCGGAGGTGACGCATGGCGCCCCGATTCCTCGTCCGATGGTCCGTCGCGCTCGCCGCGATCGTGTTGATCGTCAGCGGCGTCGCGGTCGCCCAGACCCCCAGACGTGGCGGCGTCCTGCGCGTCGGCAATCTCGGCGAGCCACCGGCGCTCGACGCGCACTGGACGACGGCGAGCATCACGGAGACGCTGACCAACCACATCTACGAGGGCCTCTACAGCCTCGACGCGACGAACCGGCCGATCCCGATGCTGGCGGAGAGTCACAGCGTCAGTCGCGACGGCCTCACCTACACGTTCAAGCTCCGGCAGGCCGTCAAGTTCCACAACGGCAAGGAGATGACCGCCGAGGACGTCGTCCCGTCGCTCGCGCGCTGGGGCAAGCAGTCGATCTACGGCAAGGCCCTGTTCGCCCAGGTCGCCGACTGGCGCGCGGTCGATCGATACACCGTCGAGATGCGGCTCAAGGAGAAGTCGGCGATCGTCCTGATCTCGCTCGCCGTGCCGAACAATTTCGGCGCCATCTATCCGCGGGAGATCGTCGAGAAGTTTCCGCCCGAGGTGAAGGTCACCGAGTACGTCGGGACCGGCCCGTTCAAGCTCGTCGAGTGGAAGCCCGACCAGTACATCCGCATGGTCCGTTTCGACGACTACAAGCCGCGCAACGAGAAGCCGAACGGCTACGGCGGCGGCAAGATCCCCTGGCTCGACGAGATCCGCTGGATCCCCGTGCCGGAGGTGGCGACCCGCGTCGCACAGGTGGAGACGGGCGAGCTCGAGTTCGCCGACGACCTCAACCTGGACGCCTACGACCGCCTGAAAAGGACGCCGAACGTCCACACGATCATCTCGCGGCCCTACTACTGGCTCGTCGCCGTCTTCAACAAGAAGGACGGCCTGATGACGAACGCGAAGCTCCGCCAGGCGTGGCAGGCCGCGATCGACATCGAGCCGATCATGAAGAACGTGGCGGGCGGCCACGCGGAGTTCTACCGGATGGACTCGAGCCTCACCCCCGTCGAGATCGCCGCCTGGCACACGAAGCTCGCCGGGCTCCCCTGGAACGAGCACAACCGGGAGAAGGCCAGGCGGCTCCTGAAGGAGGCCGGCTACAAGAGCGAGCCGGTCCGCTTCATGACGACGCAGGAGTACAAGTGGATGTACGACTTCGCGCTGCTGACGAAGCAGCAGCTCGAGGATGCCGGGTTCACCATCGACCTCCAGGTCGTGGACTGGGCGACGCTCGTGAAACGGCGGAACAACCCGAAGGAGTACGACGTGTTCACGACCGGCATGGGCGCCTTCTACGACCCGACCCACCACATCTACCTCACGGCGACCTGGCCGGGCTGGACCACCGACGAGGACATTCTGAAATTGCAGGCCGAGCTCGCGCGCGAGACGGATCCGAAGAAGCGCATGGTGTTGTGGGAGCAACAAACCCGGCAGTTCTACGAGAAGGTGCCCGTCATCCGATACGGCGACCTGTTCGGCCTCCGCGCGATGCGGACCTCGGTGAAAGGCTTCAACGAGCGGACCGAGCGCATCCGCTTCTACAACGTGTGGCTCGACAAGTGAGGTGACGGCCTACCTTCTCCGGAGGGCCCTGGCGCTCGTCCCCGTCCTGGTGGTCGTCGTCACCGTCACCTTCCTCCTCATCCACCTGATCCCCGGCGACCCGGTGAGCGTGATGCTGGGCCCCGACGCGACACCGGCCCAGATCCAGGCGACGCGTCAGGCCCTCGGGCTCGACCGGCCCCTCCACGAGCAGTTGCTCAAGTTCTACGGGCGCATCCTCCGCGGCGACCTCGGCCAGTCGTACTTCCTCGACCGCCCCGTCACGCAGGCCCTCCTCGAGCGCGCCGAGCCGACGCTGGTCTTGACGTGCTCGGCGCTGTTCGTCGCGATCGTGATCGGCGTGCCCTCGGGCATCGTCGCCGCGGCCGCTCCCGGCTCGCTCTGGGATCGGACGCTGATGCTCGCCGCGCTGCTGGGGGTCTGCGTCCCGGGCTTCTGGCTCTCCCTCAACTTCATCTACCTCTTCGCGGTGCGTCTCGGCTGGCTCCCCGCGGCGGGGTACGCCTCGATCCTCGCGGACCCGCTCGCGGCGCTCCGCTACATGGTGCTCCCCGCCGTCTCGCTCGGCTTCAGCCAGTCGGCGCTGATCGCGCGTATCAGCCGCTCGTGCATGCTCGAGGCGCTCGCGCAGGACTACGTCCGGACGGCGCGCGCCAAGGGGCTTCCCGACGCGACGGTGACGTGGGTGCACGCCTTCCGCAACGCCCTCGTGCCCGTCGTCACGGTGATCGGCATCACGACGGCGATCCTGATCGGCGGGGCCGTGGTGACCGAGATCGTGTTCAACATCCCGGGCCTCGGGCGCCTCATCATCTCGGCCGTGCTCCGCCGCGACTATCCCGTGGTCCAGGGCGTCATTCTCCTGACGGCCACGGTCTACGTCCTGATCAACCTGGTCGTGGACATCCTCTACGTCTTCATCGACCCGCGGATCCGCTATGAGTGACGCGGTCCGCGTGACATGGCTCCGGCGGGTCGGCCGAAACCGGAACGTCGTCGCCGGGACGCTGATCGTCACGCTCGTCGTGCTGGCCGCGCTCTTCGCCGGGGCGATCTCGACTCACAACCCGCAGCGCCTCGACCCGGCGAACCGCCTGCGGCCGCCGAGCACCGTGAACTACCTGGGCACCGACGAGTTCGGGCGCGACGTCTGGAGCCTCGTCGTCTACGGCAGCCGCGTCTCCCTGCTCGTGGGCGCGACGACGATGGCGCTCACCTCGCTCGGCGGGATCGTGATCGGCCTCCTCGCGGGCTACTACCGTCGGCTCGACCTCGTGCTCATGCGGGTCATGGACGGCCTCATGGCCTTTCCGGCGATCCTCCTGGCGATCGCGCTCATGGCGGCGCGCGGCCCCGGCGTCGGGAACGTCGTCTTCGCCCTGTCGGTCGTCTACACGCCGCGGACCGCCATGCTCATCCGGTCCACCGTGCTGAGTCTCCGCGAGCTCGACTACGTCCACGCCGCGCGGGCGCTCGGGCGGCGCGATCTCGCGATCGCGTTCCGCCACATCCTGCCGAACTGCGTCGGGCCGCTGCTCGTGCAGGCGAGCTTCATCTTCGCGTACGCGATCCTCGCCGAGGCGATCCTCGGGTTCCTGGGCGTCGGCGTGCCGCCCTACGTCCCGTCGTGGGGCAACGTGATCGCGAGCGGGAAGAACGTGATCCGCGAGGCGTTCTGGGTGAGCCTCTTCCCGGGCCTGGCCCTCACGGCGGCGGGCCTCGGGCTGAACCTGCTGGGCGACGGCTTCCGCGACACGCTGGATCCTCGCCTGCGCGTCTCCTAGCCGGACGCTCGCTCCGACAATTGTTTATTGACTAAACTATTTAACTCGTAGATGATTCGGAGACCCGGGGGGTGGGGATGGCGACACGGACGCGGGGCTCGGAGCGTTCGGCGGGGGAAGCCGAGCGGGTGCTGGACCTCCTGAACTCGCTCGGCAGCACGACGTTCCGGCAGCTCCTGTGGCAGAAGGCGTCGGAGCTCGATCTCACCTATGCGCAGTCGCAGGTCCTCTTCTACGTCGCCGAGCACCCGGGCTGCCACATGGGCGACGTCGCCAAGGCGTTCGGCGTCACGCTGCCGGCCGTCACGCACATCGTCGACCGTCTCGAGCAAAAGGAGTTCGTCGTCCGCGGTGATCACCCGGCCGACCGGAGGATCTACGTGCTCGACCTGACCCGGCCGGGCAAGGCGCTCGTCGAGGAGCTCCACGCGATTCGCCTGCGGTCCATGGAGGGTGTCCTGGCGCGGATGTCGGTCAACGACCGACGGCGCGTCGTCGGCGGCCTGGAGGCCCTCGTCGACGCGGCGGCGAGCGAGTCCGACGGCACGGCGAGGCCGGTCCGCAGTCGGAGGGCCAAGTGACGAGCGCGCGGGTCCGCTCCGCCGGGCCGGCCTGGACGCTCGCCGCGGCGCTCTTCCTCACGGGCTGCTCGGACAGCGCCGCCGGCAAGCCCACGCGCGGCGCCGCCGCATCGCCGCCCGTGCCCGTGACCGCGGCCGACGCGGTCGAGAAGACCGTGCCGATCCAGCGCACCGCCGTCGGCAACGCCACGGCGTACACGACGGTCGGCATCAAGGCACAGGTCAGCGGCCAGCTGGTCCAGGTGCACTTCAAGGAGGGACAGGACGTCAAGAAGAACGACCTCCTGTTCACCATCGACCGGCGCCCCTTCGAGGCGGCACTCCGCCAGGCGGAGGCGGCGCTGCGCCAGCGCCAGGCCGAGGTTGAGCAGGCGATCGCGAACCTCGAGCGCGACACGGCCCAGCTCGCGAACGCGCGGGTGCAGGAGCGCCGCTACCGTGAGCTGGTCACGCGCGAGCTCGTCGCGCGTGAGCAGTACGAGCAGCTCCAGACGAACCTGGCCGCGATGGAGGCCACGGTGCAGGCCGACCGCGCGGCGGTCGAGAACGCGAAGGCCTCGGAGCGCGCGGCGCAGGCCAACGTGGACAACGCCACGCTCCTGCTCGCGTACACGGAGATCCGCGCGCCGATCGACGGGCGCACCGGGAACCTCCTGGTCCAGAACGGCAACGTCGTCAAGGCCAACGACGACAACCCGATGGTCGTGATCAACCAGGTCCACCCGATCTACGTCTCGTTCGCGGTTCCCGAGCAGTACCTGGGCGACATCAAGAAGTACGGGGCCGAGGGTCGGCTCCACGTGGAGGTGCGGCCGCCCCATCAGTCGCAGACGCTCGCGCGGGGTGAGCTCACCTTCATCAACAACGCGGTCGACCAGACGACGGCGACCATCCAGCTCAAGGCGACGTTCGCGAACGCGGACAACGCGCTCTGGCCCGGCCAGTTCGTCGACGTCGTGCTGACGCTCACGAGCCGCACCGCGATCGTCGTGCCGTCGCACGCGATCCAGCCCGGCCAGCAGGGCCCCTTCGTCTTCGTCGTGAAGGCCGACGCGACCGTGGAGTCGCGCCCGGTCGTCCCGGGCACGCGTCTGGGCGCCGAGACGATCATCGAGCAGGGGCTGCGGCCGGGGGAGCGCGTCGTCACCGACGGCCAGATCCGGCTGGTGCCCGGCGCGAAGGTCGACGTGCGGCCGACCAAGGCCTCATGAGCCCCGAGCTCTTCATCCGGCGGCCGGTCCTCACGACGCTGCTGATGGCCGCCATCCTGCTCTTCGGCGTCATGGGCTTCCGGCTCCTGCCCGTGAGCGACCTGCCCAATGTGGACTTCCCGACGATCCAGGTCTCCGCCGCCCTTCCAGGCGCGAGCCCCGAGACGATGGCATCCGCGGTGGCGACGCCGCTCGAGAAGCAGTTCACCACGATCGCGGGGATCGACTCGATGACCTCGTCGAGCGCGCTCGGGCTCACGCAGATCACGATCCAGTTCAGCCTCGAGCGGAACATCGACGCGGCCGCGCAGGACGTGCAGGCCATGATCGCGAAGGCGGCGCCGCTCCTGCCGCCCGGCATGCCGACGCCGCCCTTCTACCAGAAGGTGAACCCGGCCGACCAGCCCGTGATCTACCTGTCGCTGAGCTCGCCCACCCTGCCGCTCTACACCGTGGACGAGTACGCGCAGACGAGCCTGGCCCAGCGCATCTCCACGATCAGCGGCGTAGCCCAGGTCCAGGTGTTCGGCTCCCAGAAGTACGCCGTCCGCGTCCAGCTCGATCCCCGCGCGCTCACCACGCGGGGGATCGGGATCGACGAGGTCGAGCAGGCCCTCGCCCGCAGCAACGTCAACCTGCCGACCGGCACGCTCTACGGCGCCCACCAGATGTTCAACGTCCAGGCCACGGGCCAGCTCACGAGCGCCGCCGCGTTCCGCCCGCTCATCGTCGCGTACCGCAACGGCTCGCCCGTCCGGCTCGAGGAGCTGGGGCGCGTGATCGACAGCGTGCAGACCGACAAGGTCGCGAGCTGGTACAACGACGAGCGCGCGGTGATCCTCGCCGTCCAGCGCCAGCCGGGGACGAACACCGTGGATGTCGTGGACGCGATCCGGGCGTTGCTCCCGCGTTTCCGGGCGGAGCTGCCGGCCTCGGTCAACCTGAACGTCCTCTACGACCGCTCCGTGGCGATCCGCGAGTCGGTCCACGACGTCGAGTTCACGTTGATGCTGGCCATCGCCCTGGTGGTGCTCGTCATCTTCCTGTTCCTCCGGAACGTGTCGGCGACGATCATACCGAGCCTCGCGGTCCCGCTGTCCATCGTCGGCACCTTCGCGGTCATGTACCTGCTCGGCTACACGATCGACATCATCTCGCTGATGGCCCTGACCCTGTGCGTCGGCTTCGTCGTGGACGACGCGGTCGTGATGCTCGAGAACATCGTGCGCCACATGGAGGAGGGCCAGGGCCGGCTCGAAGCGGCCCTGGCCGGCGCCAAGGAGATCGGCTTCACCATCCTCTCGATGACGCTCTCGCTCGCCGCCGTGTTCATCCCCGTGCTCTTCATGGGCGGGGTCGTCGGCCGGCTCCTCCACGAGTTCGCCGTCGTGATCACCGCGGCGGTCCTCGTGTCGGGCTTCGTGTCGCTGACGCTCACGCCCATGGCGTGCAGCCGGTTCCTTCGACCGCCCGGCGCGTCGCACGGGCGCCTCTATGCGGTCTCGGAGCGCTTCTTCGACGCCTTGCTCCGCACGTACGACGGGACGCTCCGGTGGGTGCTGCGTCACCGGCGCACGACGATGGCCGTGATGCTCCTGACGTTCGTGCTGACCGCGTGGCTCTTCGTGCTCATTCCGAAGGGCTTCATCCCGACCGAGGACACAGGCCAGATCTTCGCCTTCACGGAGGCGGCGCAGGACATCTCGTTCGACGCCATGAAGGAGAAGCAGCGGGCGGCGGCCGCGATCGTCCTGCAGCAGCCCTACATCGACCAGATCATGTCGTCCATCGGCGCCTCCACGATCAATGTCGTTCCGAACACCGGACGCATCTTCATGCGCCTGAAGCCACGCGACCAGCGGCCGCCGGCCGACAAGATCATCGAGGATCTCAGGCCCAAGCTCGCGGCGATCCCCGGCTTCAAGGTGTATCCGCAGAACCTCCCGACCATCCGGATCGGCGGCAGCCTCACGAAGGCGCTCTACCAGTACACGCTCCAGTCCACCGACCTCCAGGAGCTCTATCGCTGGGCGCCGATCCTCTACGACAAGATGCGGACGCTGCCGGGCTTCACGGACGTCAACACCGACCTCCAGATCACGAGCCCGCAGATCACCGTGGACATCGACCGGGACAAGGCCTCGGCGCTCGGCGTGACCGCCGAGCAGATCGAGAGCGCGCTGTACGACGCCTACGGCTCGCGTCAGGTCTCGACGATCTACACGCCGACGAACCAGTACTGGGTCATCATGGAGCTCGATCCCAAGTACCAGCGCGACCCCACCGAGCTCTCCCTGCTCTACGTGCGCGCGCAGTCGGGCAAGCTCGTGCCGCTCCACTCAGTGGCGCGTCTCCAGCCGACCATCGGGCCGCTGACGATCACGCACCTCGGGCAGCTCCCCGCGGTGACGATCTCGTTCAACCTGAAGGCCGACGTCTCGCTCGGCCAGGCCGTCACCGAGGTCCAGAACGTCCAACGCGACCTCCGCCTCCCGGCCACGATCGTCGGGAGCTTCCAGGGCACGGCCCAGGCGTTCCAGGCGTCGCTCAAGGGCCAGGGGCTCCTCCTGGTCGTGACGATCCTGGTCATCTACCTCGTGCTCGGCATCCTCTACGAGAGCTTCATCCACCCCCTGACGATCCTCTCGGGGCTGCCGTCGGCCGGCGTCGGCGCGCTCCTCACGCTCCTGCTCTTCGGGATGGAGCTCAACGTCTACGGCTTCGTCGGGATCATCATGCTGGTGGGCATCGTCAAGAAGAACGCGATCATGATGATCGACTTCGCGCTCGAGGCCGAGCGCGCAGGCGCGACGCCGGCCGACGCGATCTACAAGGGATGCCTGCTCAGGTTCCGGCCGATCATGATGACGACGATGGCCGCGCTCCTCGGCACGCTCCCGATCGCCCTCGGGATCGGGGCCGGCGCCGACGCGCGGCGCGCGCTCGGGCTCGCGGTCGTGGGCGGCCTGCTCGTGTCGCAGCTTCTGACGCTCTACATCACGCCGGTGCTCTATCTCTACATGGATTCGGCGCAGGAGCGGCTCGGGACGCTCCGCGAGCGGTTCCGGCGCGGCGTGGGCGCGGCGCCGCACGTGTCGAGGCCGGGCGTCGCCGGCGTCACGTCAGCGTCCTCGTCGGTCGCGGGGCGCGACCGTCACGCGGGAGACCGCGTGGCCGAGCGCCGCGCGAGCCCCGCCGACCGCCCCGTCTGAATCCGCGGACCGCCCTGTCTGAATTGAGGTCGGCGGGAGCGGCGCCGCTCCCTTCCGCCCATTTAAACAACAGGCCGGCGGTGATCTGCCCGGCCCCGCTTACGAGCAGCGGCGGGCGGTGGGAACTAGGCTCTCGGTACTCGCTCGGTCTCCCTGTCTACTCGTCGGCGTCGGCGTCGCCTTCTTCTTCCAGCGCCTTCTTGATCCGCTCCCCGTAGATATCCCAAAACTGCTCCTGTCCATTCGCCACCGGCCATGAGGGCGCCGCCTTTCTGAAAAAAGGCATGGTGGATGGCGGCACCCTTCCGGCCCAATTGGCCGTTGGGTCTTTAGATAGCAGGGCTTCGGCTACAGGTCGAGCCGCGAGGTGAACGAACCAAGGGGCGGATGCGGTCGGGCGGGAAGTATCGACCGGCTTCCGGCAGGCTCAGCGACCCCGCGGCGGGCCGGTCGGCACAACACCTGCCGCTGAACGGGACGGTGAAGGTGCCTGCTAAAAATGCGCGGCACGCCGCTCGGCCACACACCCCCAGGCACCCGCGGCCGGCACTTGAAGTGTCGAGAGTTCGACGGAGCGGGACGCGTCCTTTACTCGAGCGGCGGGCGGCGCCCGCCCCACGGGCGCGCGGCTTCGAACGCGGCCGACGCCTGGAGCACGGTGAGGTCGGCGAAGCGGCGCCCGACGATCTGCAGGCCCACCGGCAGCCCGGCCGGGGTGAACCCCGCGGGCACGGATGCGGCCGGCTGGCCCGTGAAGTTGAACGGGTAGCTGAACGAGGCCCAGCCGAGCCAGTCCCAGGGGTGCTGCGGCCAGTCGGCCGGGTTGAGCCGGCCGACGGGGAACGCGGCGACCGAGATCGTCGGCGTCAGGAGCAGGTCGTACTTCTCGAAGAGCGGGCGCACCGTGTCCCAGAAGGCGAACTTCCGCCCGCGCGCCTCGACGTAGTCCACGACGCTGTAGCGAAGGCCATCCTCGATGCACGCGACCAGGCCGGGATCCATGCGGTCGCGCCACGCGCGGAGGTACGGCGCATAGTTGCCCGCCTCGTGCGCGCTCCACATGCAGCGGATGAGCTCGTGCGTGTCGGCGAAGCCCGGCTTGACCTCCTCCACGACACAGCCGAGATCGTCGAAGGCGCGCACCGCCTGCCTCACGACCGCCGCAACGTCGGCGTCGACCGCAAGCCCGTCGAGGTCGGGGCTCCACGCCAGACGAAGCCCCTTGATCCCACGGCCGAGGTCGCCGACGTAGTCCCGAGGCGCGCCCTCGAGCGAGGTCCGGTCCCATTCATCGGGGCCCGCCATGACCGTGAGCATCAGCGCTCCGTCGGCCACCGTCCGCGTCATCGGCCCGACGTGCGAGGTGTAGTCGCTGTTGGAGACGGGCCACGTCGGAACACGCCCGTAGGTGGGCTTGAGCCCATAGACGCCGCAGAAGCCCGACGGGATCCGGATGGACCCGGCGCCATCCGAGCCCTGGTGCAGCGGCCCCATCCCGGCGGCCGCGGCCGCCCCCGCGCCGGCGCTCGAGCCGCCGGTGGTCATCGTGGTGTTCCAGGGGTTGCGCGAGATGCCGGTCAACGGACTGTCGCCGATCGCCTTCCAGCCGAACTCCGGCGTCGTCGTCTTCCCCACGATGATGGCGCCGGCCTCCTTGAGGCGCCGGACGAACGGCGGATCCACGTCGGGCACGCGGTCGGCGAAGATGAACGATCCGGACATCGTCCTCACACCCTTCGTGAAGTGGAGGTCCTTGATGGAGACGGGGATCCCGTGGAGCGGGCCCAGCCGCTCGCGCGCCACGACGGCCGCCTCGGCCGCGCGCGCCGCGTCGAGCGCCGCGTCGGCCGTCACGGTGCAGAACGCGTTGAGGACGGGATTGAGCCGCTCGATCCGTTCGAGGACCGCGCGGGTCAGCTCGACCGGCGAGAGCTTCCTCGCGCGGATGAGGGCGGCGAGATCGGTGGCCGGGGTGGAGCAGAGATCGGCGGTGCTCATGGCGTCCTCTTCGAGATGAGATAGCGCCCGAGGGCCAGGTGCGGCAGCCCCGAGCGCTCGAACGTGTCCACGGCGTCCTCGGGCGAGGCGACGAGCGGCTCGCCGTGCAGGTTGAACGACGTGTTGAGCACGGCGCCGATCCCCGTGCGCGCCTCGAACTCTCGGATCACGCGGTAGTAGGGTGGGTTCCAGGCTTCGTCCACGATGTGGGCGCGCGCCGTCCCGTCGTGAGGGTGGATCGCGGCGACGATCTCGTCGCGCCGCTTCGGGTTGGTCGGGAACGCCAGCATCATGTAGGGCGAGGCGAGCCCCTTCGGGTTGACCAGGTAATCCGCCTCGCGCTCGCGCAGCACCGAGGGGGCGAACGGCATCCAGAAGTCGCGATTCTTGATCATCCGATTGATCAGGGGGACCACGCGGTGGTCCGACGGGTTCCCGAGGATCGAGCGGTTGCCGAGCGCCCGCGCGCCGAACTCCATGGGCCCGGCGCAGCGCGCCACGACGCCGTCCGACGCGAGCAGCTCCGCGATCCGCTCCTCCATCCGCGCGGGTTCGCTGACGCGGTGGCGGCCGGCGAGGTCGCGCCGGCGGATCACCGCCTCGACCTCGACGTCGTCGATCCCCGGCCCGAGGCACGCGGAGCCGAAGGGCCGCGGCGCGGGCGTGAGCCCCTGGCGCGCGCAGAGCTCGACGTAGCCGAGGTACGCCGCGCCGACGGCGTTGGACTCGTCGCCGCACGACGGGAAGACGAAGAGGTCCGACACCCACGGCTCGTCGGCGAGCAGCATGTTGGCCTTGACGTTCATGAAGACGCCCCCGCCGAGCGCCAGGCGTTCGCCGCCGTAGCGCTCGCGCATGCGCCGCGCCCAGGCCAGGAGCGACTGCTCGAGGATCCGCTGCGCGCCGCCGGCGATCCAGTCGAACCGGAGGCCGAGCGTCGCCTCGAGTATGGCCCGGTACAGCGGGCCGCGCTTTCTCCACTCGAATCGGCAGGGGCGCCCGTCCGCGAAGTCGAACACGGTGCGAAGCGCCGCCGCCGCGCGCTCGGTCGGCTCCGCGCTCGCGTACGGCGCGAGCCCCATCACCTTGTACTCGTGCTCGCCCGGCTTCATGCCGAGCAGGAGCGTCACGAGCGTGTAGAAGGAGCCGAGCGACCCGGGCCCGCTCGGCGTCGCCTCGCGCCGCTCGAGCCCGAGGCCGCGCGCGCTCGAGGCGGTGGCGCAGAGACCGTCGCCCGAGTTGTCGTTGGTGAGCACCAGCGCCGGGGCGCCCCCGAAGGGCGAGCCGAAGTAAGCGGCGGCCGCGTGGCAGGCGTGGTGATCGACGAGGCTCACGCGGCCGGCGTCGATCCCGAGGTGCGAGGTGAGAACGGCGCGCCGCTCCCGCTCCGGCAGCGGCGCCTTGCCGGGCGCCGGGTCGAGGAGGCCGAGCTTCGCGCCGAGCCGGCGGGCCCGGCCGCTGAACCCGCGCCGGGACGCCTCCAGCCGCACGGCGTAGTACTCCCGCGTGTACGCGGGGTCGCGCATCACACGGTTCATCCACGCGTAGGACGGGATGCGGGTGCCGGCGAGGACGACGCGGTCGATCGCCGAGGCGGTGAGCGCGAGCTCGCGCAGGAGCGCGTCGATCGCGCGGCGCGGGTAGCCGGCGTCGTTCTTCAGCCGCGAGAACCGCTCCTCGGACGCGCAGCCGACGATCGCGCCGTCGCGCAACACGGCCGCCGTCGCGCAATGAGTCTCGCTGATCCCCAGCACGATCACGATCGGACGATCATAGCAGCATTCGCCCTGTGGCCGGGCCCGCCCGGCGCCCTATCGCCTGTCGAGGACCAGTCGGAGTGACCCGGCCTGGAGCGTGAGCGCGACGGCCACGGCGGCGGCGAAGGCCGGCGCCACCCCGACCCGCTCGATCGACGCGCCGACGACCACGAAGAACCCCGCGAAGCCGAACAGCCCGAGCAGCAGGCCCCGGAGTACCTCGACCGCTGGCGCGCCGCCCTCGAGACGATGGGCGAAAACGGCGAGGATGGCGGCATAGAGGGGAAACGCGGCCAGCAGGCCGGCGAGCCGTGGACCGAGGACGGGAGCGAACCCCGTGAGCAGCAGCACCAGACCGGTCGTCACCGCCATCCGCGCGGGGAGGTCCCAGCGGGGCAACGGCGCGGCGACACGGGTCGCCGACCGGCGCGGCATGAGAGACAAGGCCAGGGCGAGGGCCACGATCGCGGCGGGGAACAGCCACGCGAGCCGGAGCGGGGCGTGCTGGAGCGCGAAGGCCACCGCACCAAATGCGGCGCAGCCCGCCGCCAGGGCGAGCAGCCAGGAGTCGCGTCGGGCGAGGCGTCCATACACGAGAGCAAACGCGGCCTCGGCGATCGCGCCGGCGAGCGAGCCGACGGCCGCGCCGCCGGCAAACGTCGCGCCGTGATCCAGGGCGAGGAAGAAGGCGACCGGGCCCGACGTCAGCGGGAGCCCGACGAACCAGCCGCTCACTCCCCGTCCCCAGCGGCGACCGGCGACGCTCGCCGCTCCGATGAGCGCCGGCGTCAGGACGAGCTTGAGCGCCAGGCTGTCCAGCGCGGCTTAGCCGCGGATCGTCTTCATGACGTCTTCGTTCCCGAAAACGTCCTGGGGCCGTCCGCCGAAGATGATCTCGCCGCGGTCGATCGCGTAGAGACGGTCGGCGACGCGCGTCGCATTGGCGAGGTTGGACTCGGCGATCAGCAGGGAGATGCCGAGCGCCTTGATCGCCTTCACGGCTTCGATGAAGCGCGTCACGACCACGGGCGCCAGGCCCTCGAACGGCTCGTCGAGGAGCAGGATCGAGGGTGACAGCGTCATCGCGCGGCTGATCGCGACCATCTTTTTCTGGCCGCCGGAGAGATGAAGCCCGCGGCGGGTCAGGAACTCCTTCACTTCGGGGAAGATCGAGAAGATGCGCGCGTAGTCGTCGCCCGCGGACGCCTTCCCGCCCTTAGCGTCGCCCGGCCGCGCGAGCCACGAGGTGATCTGAAAGTTCTCTGCGACCGTGAGGTCGGGGAAGATGCCGGCGTCCTCGGGCGCGTAGCCGATCCCGAGGAGCGCCCGCGCATGCGGGGGCCGGCGCGTGATGTCGCGGCCCTGGAACGCGACCGTCCCGGCGCGCACGGGGAGGAGCCCCATGATGCTGTCGATCGTGGTCGTCTTTCCGGCACCGTTCCGCCCGACGAGGCAGACGGCTTCGCCATCGCCGACGGCGAGCGAGACGCCGCGCAGGATCTGCGCCGGCCCGCGGTAGGTGTCGATCCGCTCGACTTCAAGCCTCGATGCGGGCATCTAGTGAGCCCCCGGGGAGCCGATGAGCGTGGTGGTCACGGCCGCGTTACGGCGAATCGCGTCCGGCGTGCCGTCGGCGAGAATCGCCCCCTGGTGCATCGCGACGATCCGGTCCGAGTAGTTGAAGACGACGTCCATGTCGTGCTCGATGATCGCGGCGGAGATTCCCGTCGAGCGAACCACGGAGGTGACCCTGTCCATGATCGGCGTCTTCTCGCGCGTGCTCACGCCGCTCGTCGGCTCGTCCAGGAAGAGGAGCTTCGGTTTGAGCGCGTAGGCGACGGCCACGTCAAGGAGCTTGCGCTCGCCCTGTGAGACCCCGCCCGCGAGCATCCGCGCCTTGGCCTCGAGGCCGAACAGACCCAGGATGTCGTACGCCTCGTCCCAGACGGCGCTGTCGGCGCTCGCCAGTGAGGCGAGCTTCTTGGTCTTGTGATCGCGCGAGAAGATCGTGAGCGCGACGTTGTCGAGCGTGGAGAGCTGGTCGAACAGATTGACGAGCTGGAAGCTCCGCGCGATCCCGGCACGGATCCGACCGTGCACGGACTCGTGGGTCACGTCCTGGCCCCGAAACAGGATCCGGCCGCTGTCGGGCGCGAAGAGTCCGGATATCAGGTTCACGAGCGTCGTCTTCCCGGCGCCGTTCGAGCCGATCAGCGCGAGCACCTCCCGTTCCTTGACCGTGAAGTCCACGTGGTCCACGGCGTGGGTGTCGCCGAAGTACTTGACGAGGTCCTTGGTGACGAGGAGGCTCACGTCAGCTCTCCCTTCTCCAGCGCGCGGCGAGCCGCTCCGCGGTGCCGACGATCCCGGTGGGCAGCGAGAGCACGAGCACGACCAGCACGACCCCGAGGAGGAGCTGCCAGTACACCGTGTAGCCGACCGCGTAGGTCTTGAGGTAGTTGAAGACGACCGCGCCGATGATGGGGCCCGCGAACGACCGGAAGCCGCCGAGCACGGTCATGAAGACGATTTCGCCCGAGAAGCTCCAGTGGATGATGTCCGGCGTCGTGAGGCCGTTCAGCGGCACCCAGAGCGCGCCCGCGAGCCCCGTGAAGACCCCCGAGACCAGGAACGCCACGAAGCGGTAGCGCCAGATCTGCACGCCGACGAACTCCGCGCGCGTCTCGTTATCACGGATCGCCTGGAGCGCCTTGCCGAACGGCGAGTTCACGATCACCCACATGAGGACGACGCACGCGAAGAAGATCACGAGCACGTAGTAGTAGTACGCGTGCGACATGAAATCCGTCTTGTCCCCTTTGCCCGTGACGAGCCCCCCCAGGAGTGACGGCGTCGGCACCCGCAGGCCGTCGGTGCCGCCCGTGACCCAGAAGAACTTGAACGCGAGCGACCAGAGCACCTGCGAGAGCGCGAGCGTGAGGATACTGAAGAAGATGCGCGTGTACCGGACGCAGACCCACCCGAACACCGCGGTGACGATCGCCGACCCGATGATCGCGCCCACGAGGAACAGCTCCATGGAGCCGACCCTCACGTACTTGACCATCAGGGCCACGACATACGCGCCCACGCCGAAGTAGGCCGAATGGCCGAACGAGAGGAGCCCCGTGTACCCGAGCAGCAGGTTGAAGCCGAGCGCCCCGATCGCCATGATGAGGCCATAGGTCAGCAGGATCGCCGTGTACGGCGGAACGACCCACGGCACGACGGCCAGGAGCCCCGCGGCCGCCACGGCCCCGCGGAGAACGTGGCGGCGCGACCCGCTCCCGCGTCCGATCGCGGACTCGGTCACGGCCGGGGTGCTCATGGCCGTCCGAACAAACCGGCCGGCCGGACCAGCAGCACGATCGCCGCAGCGAGATAGAGCACGGCCAGCTCGACCTCCGGGAACCACGCGATACCGGTCTCGCGCACGACGCCGACGATGAGCGCCCCCACGAGCGCGCCCTCGAGGCTCCCGAGCCCGCCGATCACGACGACGATGAACGCGAGGACGACCGCGTCGATCCCCATGCCGAGGACCGCCGACTGGCCGGGCACGATGATCGCGCCGCCGAGCCCCGCCATGAAGCAGCCGAGCGTGAACGCCTGGATGTACACCCGGTTCACGTTGACCCCGAGGGCGGACGCCATCCGCATGTTCTGCGACGTCGCGCGGAGGACGATACCGAACCGCGTCTTGTAGATGAACGCCCAGAGGAAAAACGCGGCCAGGATCCCGACTCCGATCACGAGGAAGTTGTAGGTCGGGTACAGCGAGTCGCCGATCGTCACGCTGCCGAAGTTCTCGAAGACCTCGCTGGCCGAGAGCGGGTACGGCCCCCAGATGAAGCGCATGAGGTCCTCGAGGATCATCAGGAGCCCGAAGGTGACGAGGAGCTGGTACTCCTCTGCGCGCTTGTAGAACGGCCGGAGGAGCGTCGGCTCGAGCGCCGCGCCGAGCACGGCCGCGGCGAGAGCGCCCGCGGGGAGGAGCACGAGCAGCAGCGCCATCGACGCTCCGGCGGCGACCCGCCCGATCGCCCACGCGGTGACGTACGCGCCGAAGGCGTAGAGGTTGCCGTGGGCCATGTTCACGATCCGCATGACCCCGTAGATCAGGCTGAGGCCGCCGGCGATCAGGAACAGGACCGAGGCGTAGAGCAGGGCATTGATGAGGTGGATGACCAGGACGTCCATCACTCGGCCACGCGGTACGGGATCACCTTCACCTCCGGGTTCACGAGGTTGCCGTTCAGCGCCAGCGCCACGAACACCCGATAGGCGCCCGGTACCAGCCTGCCCGTCAGGTCCACGATCAACCGGCCGCCATCCACCACCTGCGAGCTCCCCGCGGCGACGACCTCGTCGCCGGCGCCGACGACCGTGTAGCGCGCCACGAGCGTGTCCCGCGACTTCTCGCCCGTGGGCTCGAGGCGGTAGGGCTCCCGCACGATCCTATACGAACGCTCGAACTTTGAGACCACTTCGGCGTCGGCCTGGAGCTCGAGCCGCTCGCCTCGACGCTCCGCCCTGGTGACCCAGGCGCGCAGCGGCAGGGCGTAGCCGTCGAACGAGCCGACGGTGTTCGGGTAGGAGAGGTCTCGGAAGACCCCGAGGACGACCCCGTCCGATGACCACCGCACGAGCTGGTACGGCCCGCTCGTCACCAGGAAGTGGCCGTGTTGTCCATAGAAACGCCGGAGCGCGGCCCAGCGCTGCTTCGCCTGCTCCACGGTCACGAGCCCGCGCAGCGACTCGGGGACGAATGCCCGGCGCTCGAGCTCGGGGAGGAGCGACGCGAGCGTCTTCTTCACCCCGGCGTCGCGCGCCAGGTCGAGCCACGCTACCCCGCGGCGCTTCGCCTCCGTCGCCGAGAAGGCGGCGCGCCCGCGCGTCACCGCCTCTTCCATCAGGGCGACGAGCTGCCAGGGCACGACGCTCCAGGGCGGCGCGATCGCCTGGGCCAGAGCGGGCTCGGCCGCGTGCCTGAGATAAACCTCGACCTGCGGGATCTCGTACACGACCTGAAGCTCGCCGAAGTCCCTGATCTCCGAGTCCACCTTCGCGACGCGGACCGCCGCCAGCCACTCCCGCAGCACGGCCGTGGCACGGTCGATCTCCGGGTCCCGGGCGCTCCACCGATACGCGAAGGCGAACGGGTAGACGATGTCGGCGACCGTCATCTTGGTCCCGTCGTGGAAGTTCGACAGCATGACGCGGTAGACGACCATCTGCCGCGCGGTCACGGGGGATGCGGCGGGACGGAGCGTCCCGCTGGCCGGGTCGGGCACCAGCGCGTCACGCGGCACCTCGGCGCCCGCGCGCGAGGCCACCGGCGGCAGCGCCCGGACGCGATTCCCCACCCAGCCGTCGCCGTAAGGCGCCGGGAGCAGCGCCGGGTCCCCGAGGGCGGCCCAGACGAGGCGACCGGCCTCGTCGCCGAAGCCCGCGATCGGGTTCCACGCCGCCGCCGGCCGTGACGCGACGCCGAGGCGGAGCCACCCGTTCCAGGGAAAATCCTTGAGCTTCACGGTTCTCAAGAAGATCCCGGAGTTGATGCCGGTCTGAGCATCCCAGCCGATGTTCTCCACGCCCTCCGAATAGTCGTCGTTGATCGCCTCACGCTTGACGGTGTACCCGACCGCGACCCGCTCGCAGCCGCGCGTGAGGAGCGAGACCAGGCGGCGCTCGTGGTTGAGCCGCTCGGCGCCGCTCGTGTCACCGGCTCGGAGACGGGCGAAGGCTTCCTCGATCGCGTTGCGTGCGCCGGTCTCGGTCACGCCGCGCGCGTAGACCCCGTACGCCTGGAACCAGCCCGACCGGAGCCACGGCGGCCCCGTCCAGCCGTCGAGCTGCGTCGCCTCCCGTCCCAGGAGATCACGGAGCTCGACCTCCTCGAGCGCCGCATCCCACTCGCCGTCGGCCAGCCGCCAGCCCGAGCCACCGAGGATCGACGCCAGCCTGCCCGAGGCGCGGACGCGGAGCGCCGGGCCACCGCCGTGCGGCTCCGCCGCCTTCCTCTTCGCCGCGTCGACGAGGTCGATGTGGTGGAGGTAATCCTCGTGGTACGGCGTCACCGGATACGGATGGAAGGCGTAGTCACCTCTGGACGTCGCGAGCGCGGGGAGGAGGTGCCCGACGGCGGCGCAGCGCTCGGCATGGTCGGCGAGCGCCGGGTTCGCGCGGTTGAGCGTCAGGACCACGAACGAGCGGAGCGACTCCACCCACGCGGTGTGCGCGGGCTTGGGCCCGCCGAGCGGCCCGGCGTAGGCGTGGATCGCGTTCTTCTCGAGCAAGCGCGGCGCCGCCCCGGGCTCGACGACCACCAGCTTGATCTCTTGAGGGTAGAAGGACGGATAGAACGGGATCTCGTGTCCTGCCCGCGCCGATGTCGCTGCCAGCAGGACCGCGACGCACACCAGGGCCGCCAGACCGCGCAAGCGGTTCAAGGGTGGGGAAAGAGACGGGGGCGGGGGTGCCCCGCGAGGACCTGTGTCGTTTTCAGGTCTCCGCGGGGCACCCCCGTCCCCGCCGTTGTTGCTAGGCCTTGACGACCGGCCAGGTCTTGTCGATCCAGGTATACGTCGAGGTCGGCTCACCCTTGGGCCAGCCCGGAGGCGCCGTGATGTTACGGATCGGGATGGTGATGATACGCGCAGGGTCGAGGATCGGGAACGGATACTCCGGCACGTTCTTGCTGAAGCCCGTCACCGCATCCTTGTAGCCCTGGTGGTTGTCGGGCCGGATGTAGACGTAGCCGGCGGGCCCCGCGATCATCATGCCCTCCAGCATCGTGATGATCGCTTCGTCGTCGGGCCAGCCGCCGACGAGCGCGTTCGCCTTCTCGACGGCGGCCTTGAGCATGTAGGTCGCGGTGTAGGCGCCCTCGGCCTGGAAGTTGGGGTACTCGTTGAACCGCTTGTGGTACTTCTCGACGAAGCTCTTGTTGTACGGCCAGCGGTCGCCGCCCGGGTACGTGAAGTGATAGTTCGAGTGCACGCCCGCGATGACGCCCTCCGGGTGATCCTTCCCGAGCGCGTGCGGCGCGACCCCGAACGCGATCATGCTCGCGAACTTCGCCTTCTGGAACATGCCGTAGCGGAGCGCCTGCTTGTACATCGCCACGTAGTCGCCGCCCCACACCGAGGCGACGATCAGGTCGGGCTTCGACGCGATCGCCTTGGTGATGTGCGAGCTGAAGTCCGTCGTCCCGAGCTTCGGCCAGCCCTCCGACACCGCCTCGGACTGCGGCATCAGCTTCTTCATGACGATGTTGAAGTGGTCGAAGGCGTTTCGGCCGTACGAGTAATCGGGATGGATGTGGGCGATCTTCTTGATCTTGGGCCAGGTCTGGGCGACCGCGACCGCGCAGGTGACGCCGTCCGCCGACTGCATGTTGGTGATCCGGAAGATGTGGTGCGGGTTGGGGACCGCTTTGTCCCAGAGGAAGTCGGTGCAGCCGTCGACGAAGATCGTGAGGCACCTGAGCTCCTCGGCAACCGGCCCGAGCGCCGGCGTGTTGCCGCTCGAAGTGATGCCGCAGAAGAAGTCGATCTTCTCCGAGAGCTTCAGCCGGCGGAGCTCCTTGACGTTCGCGTCGGTGCCCGCGGCCTCGTCCGCCTTGAGGAGCTCGATCTTCCGCTTGCCCAGGAGGCCGCCCGCGGCGTTGATCTCGTCGGCCGCCAGCTGCTGACCCTTGAACATCGGTTCGCCCAGCACCGCCGCGGGGCCGGTGAAGAAGGTCATGTGACCGATCCTGTAGGGCGCATCCGGGATGTTGCCCTTGGGCTTTTCCTGCGCATGGGCGACTCCGACGGCCGGAAGGGCCGCCCCGGCCGACGCGGTGAGCGCGGCGCCGACGCTCACGCCCAGAGTGCTCAGGAAGTCCCGCCGATTCACGTCTCCCGCCATGGTGATCCCTCCATTGGGTTCACTGCCGTAGGCGATGTCAAGGCACCCGTCGAATCCGGCCTTCGCATCAACTATAATCGAGGTTCGGGACGATTTGTTCCCGGAAATTATTAGCGGAAACTCACAGTTGAAACGTGTCGGCGGAGCCGTCGTGAGGGTGTGGCGGGGCATTCGCGCTGCGGTGGGCGCGCGTCCGGTCGCCTTCCTCGCGATCGCCTGGGCCGTACTCGCGCTCAACGTCGTCCTTCCTCCCCTGGTGCTCGCCGTCACGCGCAAGCCGTGGACGTACTTCACCTTCAACCCGTGGCTCAAGAAGCTGCCCGAGTTCTTGACGTCGGCCGAGACATTCGAGAAGAAGCTCGACTTCCTGTCGCGGGTGGCGCTCTACTGGTTCACGGCCGACGGTCCCTATGGCGTCCCCGAGTGGGGGTTCGCCGTGGACACGACGGACGTTCTGCGCTTCGTGGTGATGGCGCTCCTCGTCGGGGCGTACGGCGCCCTCTGGCTCTACGCGCGCCAGCAAGGCCGCGTCTCGGGCTGGCGCGCCTCGGCGACGAAGAGCGGCGGCGTGGTCGGCGCGTTCGCGAGCGTCCTCGGGCTCTCGACCGGCCCGTGCAGCGTCGTCGGGTGCGGCGCCCCGGTGCTGCCGGTCGTCGGGCTCGTATTCACGGGTCTCTCGAGCGGGACGCTGGCCGTGCTCTCCGTCTCCTCGCGCGTCGCTGCGGCGAGCGTCCTGGTTCTCCTGGGCGCGGCGATCGCCTACCTCGGCTGGCAGGTCGCGCCGACGTCCCAGCGCTAGCACTCGGCGCCAAGGAAGGGAACGGGCCGGGGCAGGGCCCCGGCCCGACCGCGCGAGCTGGCTAGGACTTGGAGAGCGCGGTGATGATCGCGCGGCAGAACGCGGGGAGATCGTCCGGCCTGCGCGATGTGATCAGGTTGCCGTCCACAACCACTTCCGCGTCCACCCAGTTGGCGCCCGCGGCCACCAGATCGTCCTTGATCGAGAAGAACGACGTCGCCTTCCGGCCCTTGAGGATCCCCGCCGATACCAGCATCCAGCCCGCGTGGCAGATCGCGGCGACCACCTTGCCCTGCTGCGCCGCCTCGCGCACGAGGGTCACCATGGGCACGTGCCGCCGCATCATGTCGGGGGCGTAGCCGCCCGGGACGATGATCGCGTCGAACTCGACGGCCTTCACCTGGTCCGCCTGGACGTCCACGTTGACCGGGTAGCCGTGCTTGGAGGTGTACCCCTTGGCGCCGCCGGCGCCGACGACTTTCACGTCGGCGCCCTCCTCCTTGAACCGGTAGTACGGCACCCACAACTCCATCTCCTGGTACATATTCTCGGCCAGGATCGCGATCCGCTTTCCCTCGAGCTTCATGGACCCTCCTTACTTAACTGCGTTGTCGGGATCTCTTCCCTCAGGACTTCTTCGAGGTCTGGGTGAAGAACGTCCCCAGGAGCGGGCGCATCTCGCGGCTGCCGCAGCCGGGGCACGCGGCCTGGGCCTGCTCTCGCTCGCTGATGGACATGGTCACCGAAACTTCTTTCCGGCATTTGTCGCAATAGAACTGGTAGAGAGGCATGGTTTCCCTCCTCCCGACGTTCCGCCCTGCTTAGCCCAGGTTCACGACGACTGATTTTACCTCGGTGTACTCCTCGATGCCCTCGTGGCCTCCCTCGCGGCCGAGGCCCGACTCCTTGAACCCGCCGAACGGGATCTCGTGGGTGTAGCCGGCGGCATCGTTGGCGCCGACGAGCCCGTACTCGAGCTGCTCGGCCACCCGGACGAGCCGAGTCGCGTCGCGCGTGTAGAAGTAGGCGGCGAGCCCGAACGTGGTCGCGTTGGCGCGGCGGATCACCTCCTCTTCCGTGTCGAAGGTGAGGATCGGAGCGGCCGGGCCGAAGATCTCCTCCTGGGCGATCGGCATGTCGTCGGTCACGTCGAGCAGAACGGCTGGCGCGTAGAAGAAGCCCTTCGCGTAGCGCTCACCCGTCAGGTAGTGGCCGCCGGTGACGAGCCGGGCGCCCCGCTTGACCGCGTCTTCGACCAGCCCGTGGACCTTGGCTCGCGTCTCCTCGTTGATCAGCGGGCCGAGCTGGGCGCCCGCCTCGAAGCCCGGCGCAACCTTCAACCCCTTGACCGCGTCGACGAACGCCAGCACGAACCGATCCGCGATCGTGCGCTGGATGTAGATCCGATTGGCGCAGATACACGACTGGCCCGCGACGCGCAGGAACTTCATCGCGACCGCGCCGTCGAGCGCCGCCTGGAAGTCCGCGTCCTCGAACACGATAAAGGGCGCGTTGCCCCCGAGCTCGAATGAGAGCCGCTTGATCTGCCGGGCCGCCGCTTCCATGATTCCCTTGCCCACCTCCGTCGACCCCGTGAAGCCGATCTTGCGGATGAGGCGGTGCGTGAGCAGATGCTCGCCGACCAAGGCGGCACGGTTGGTCGTCAGCACGTTGAACACGCCGGGGGGCAACCCGGCGTCCTCGGCGATCTTCGCGATCCCCAGCGCGGTCAGGGGCGTCGCCGAGGCCGGCTTGAGGACGACGGGACACCCCGCCGCGAGGGCGGGCGCGATCTTGCGCGTGACCATCGTCGCCGGGAAGTTCCACGGGGTCACCGCCGCAACGAGCCCGATCGGCTGCCGCATCACCCAGTACCGCTTCGTCGGCTGGGGCGAGGGAATCCACTCGCCGGTCATCCGCCGGGCCTCCTCCGCGAACCAGCCGAAGTAGCCCAGCGAGAACTGGACCTCCTTCTTCGCCTCTTCGAAGGGCTTGCCATTCTCGAGCGTCACCAGCCGGGCAAGGTCGTCCCGCCGGTCCTCCATGAGCTCCTGGATCTTCATCAGAAACCGGCCGCGGTCCTTGGGCGCCAGGCCGGACCATTCGCGGAAGGCCGCGTGCGCGGCCCCCACGGCGCGCTCGACGTCCGGCACCGCGCCGTTCGTCACTCGCGCGACGACCGTCCGGTCGGCAGGGTTGACGACGTCGAACGTGGCGCCGCCCTCGGCGAGCACCCACTCGCCGTTGATGTACATGCGTTCCACGTCGGCCATGCGGAACCCTCCCGTCTCGACGGCGATCTGCCGCGTGCCCTTGCGCGCCGAGAGCCTACGCCGGCGGCGCGGCCCGCGCTAGGCGCGCTGCGCCATGTCGGTCGCGCACCTCAGGTCGACGCGACTCGGGCCACGAGCCAGCCCGCGGTGCGTAAGAGCCGCGCGTCGCCGTACCGGGGACCGACCAGCTGGACGCCGAGCGGCAAGCCGTTCGCGCCCTGCATGAGCGGCACGCTGAGCGCCGGCATGCCACAGAGCGTCCACAGCGTGCAGAAGGCCGGGTCCCCCGTCGAGCCGAGCCCCTCCGGCGCGGTGCCGGCGGCGGCGGGGGTCAAGATGGCGTCATAGCGCTGAGCGAAGAGCTCCGCGAAGCTCGCGTCGAGCTCGGGAATGCGCGCGCGGGCGCGGAAATAGTCGAGCGCGCGAACCTCCCGGCCGCGCTCGAGCCGCGCCTGCAATGACTCGGACAGCCGGGCGCGTCCCTTCTCCCACTCGCGGTCGAGGTTTGCGGCCATCTCCGCTTCCATGATGACCCGGTGCCACTCGGACGCCTCGTCGGCCGCCCCGGAGAGCTCCAGCGTCTCCACGCGCTCGCCGAGGTGATCGGTCAGCTCGGCGAAGGCTTCTTTGGCGTCGCCGTCGACACGGTCCCAGAGCGCGGTCCTCACGAACGCGAACATCGGCGGTAACGGCGGCTCCTCGGCCGCGACGGCGCGGTACGAGGGGCGCGCGCGCGGACGCGAGTCCGGGTCACGCTCGTCGTGGCCAACGAGCTGCTCCATGAGGAGCGCGAGATCCTCGATAGTGCGTGCGAACAGGCCGACATGGTCGAGCGTGCGCGAGAGTCGAAACATCCCGTGGCGCGGGATGAGGCCATGCGTCGGCTTCAAGCCATAGACGCCGCAGAACGACGCCGGCCGGATCGTCGAGCCGCCGGTCTGGCTGCCGAGTGCCGCCGGCACCATGCCGGCGGCCACGGCGGCGGCCGAGCCGCTGGAGGATCCGCCGGGCGTGTGCGCGGAGTTGTGCGGGTTCTTCGTCTTGCCCGGGGCGCGGACGGCGAACTCCGTCGTGACCGTCTTGCCCATGATCACCGCCCCCGCGGCGCGCAGCATGGAGACCACGGCGGCGTCGCGCGACGGCGTCCGGCCCGCGTGGAGCACGGACCCGTTTTCGGTGGGCATGTCGGCGGTGTCGATGATGTCCTTGATGCCGACCGGCACGCCATGGAGCGGCCCGAGCGGTCGGCCCCCGAGGCGCCAGTCGTCGGCCGCGCGGGCTTGCGCGAGCGCGTGATCGGGGTCGAGGAATGCCCAGGCCTGCACCTCGGCGTCCGTCTCACGCACGCGCGCGAGGCACGCCTGGACCAGCTCGGCCGAGCTCAGAACGCCCTCGCGGATCAGACGCGCGGCTTCGGACGCCGACAGCCAGTGCCGAGTGCTCAGATCCATCGCGTGGGCCGCGTCCGGGAGCGAGGGGCGGTCGCCGGGGCTCCGGCCGACCCGCCGCCGCCCCCCGCCGAGCTACGTGCCATAGAGAAACTCCGGGAGCCAGAGCGTCATGCCCGGCCAGATGTACATGAACACGAGGCAGATGAGGACGATGACCATGTACGGCATCATGCCGGCGAAGATCTGGTTGAGCGTCACGTGCTTCGGCGACACGCCCTTGAGGTAGAACGCGGACATCGCCACCGGCGGCGACAGGAACGCCGCCTGGAGATTCACCGCCACCATGGTGCCGAAGAGAATCGGGTCGATGTGAAAGTGGCTCAGCAGCGGGATGAAGATCGGGCAGAAGATGACGATGATCTCCGTCCACTCGAGCGGCCAGCCGAGCAGGAAGATGATCAGCTGCGCGATGATTTGAAACCCCACCGGCGACAGGTTCATGGAGAGCACCCAGCGCTCGATCAGCGACTGCCCGCCGTGCAGCGCGAACACGGCGGAGAACAACGCCGAGCCGACGAAGAGCCAGCACACCATCGCGGTCGTCTTCGCCGTGAGGAACGTCGATTGCTTCAGGTTCTCGCGCAGCTCCTTCGACGTCCTGAGATTCCACAGCCCCGGGACGACCGTGCCGAAGAGCGTTCCACCGATCGCGCCGGCGACCAGCAACGACGCGAAGTCCTCGCCCTCCCACCAGCCGAGCCCGATGCCGACGATCGCTCCGACCAGGCTCCACCACCACACCTGACGCGCGAATCTCGCCATCACGGCGAGGTACAGCGCGCCGAGCGCGCCGATGGCGGCCGATTCGGTCGCGGTCGTGATACCGAACAGGATCACCGCGAGCACCACGACGGTCAGCACCCCGAGCGGCACCACCGCCGCGCACAACTCCTTCAGGATCTCGAGCTGCTCGCCATCCATGCGCCAGAAATAGATGCCGAGCAGGAGCGCGGCGAGCGCGGCGAGACCCCAGAACCAGGCATAAAAATTTCCGGGGATCTTCCCGGCCCCCGACACGCCCGTCGACTCCCCGAGCGACGTCATCTCCTCCGGCGGCCCCTCCGCCTTCGGCAGGGTGGCCGCGGGCTCGATCGCGGACTCCGCCGCGCCGAGCTCCTGCGGCGTCTCGGGCGCGGTCCTGGCGGGCCCGCCGGCGGTGGGCGCTGCCACCGCGGCCGCCCGCGGCGCGGGGACCGTGGCCGTCGCCGCCGTGGGCGCGTTGTAGATGACGACGTACCACCAACTCATACCGAAGGTGCCGACGGTCAGCATCAGCGGCACCAGCACCACGAGGACGTTGTTGGCGATCGCGCCATAGCCCACCGGCCGGCCGTCTGCCGTCCGGGCGCCGCGCAGGAGGCCCGGCCGAAGCGCGGCGGCGAGGAGGCCGGGGACGACGCTCCGGGACCGGCCGTACTCGAGTCGCCGGAGCCACTCCGGCACCGCGACGCGGTACTGGTCGGGCGGCAGCTTGGGCGCGATCTTGGGATTGATGATCGCCCAGCCGAGGATGTAGACCAGATAGAGGAACGTGAGGAAGAAGCCCGGCAGCATCGCCGCCGCGTAGAGCTTGACGATCGACTGCCCCGCCACCGCCGCGTAGACGATCAGCATGACCGACGGCGGGATGAGGATGCCGAGCGTCCCGCCGGCGGTGATCGCGCCGGAGGCGAGCCGCACGTCGTAGCCCGCGTTGAGCATCGGCCGCATCGCGATGACGCCCATGAGCACGACGACGGCGCCGACGATCCCGGAGGCGATCCCCCAGAACGCGCACACCAGGAGGGTCGTCACCGCGAGCGACGCGGGGACGCGCCGGAACGCGAGCTGGACGCTGTGGAACATCCGGTCGACCAGCGCGGCCCGCTCCATGATGTAGCCCATGAACACGAACAGCGGGATCGACAGGAGCGTGTCGTTGGTCATCACCCCGTATGTCCGCTGCACGATCAGGTCGAAGATGTGGTTGTCGTACCAGGGCTGCCCGGGCGCCCAGAAGGCGATGGCGCCGAAGATCATCCCGAGCCCCATCAGCGTGAACGCGGTCGGGAAGCCCATCATGATCGCGACCACGATGAGCCCCAGCATCGTCAGGCCGAGTGACGGGTCGCTCACGGCTCCTTCCGCCTGGCCTCGTCAACCACGGCCTGGTCCACCACCGTGCGGTGGCGTGCGGCCTCGTCGATCGCGTGCGCTGACTCCATCGCGGCGCGGCGCGACTCTTCGTCCACGTACTCACTGTGCGAGAGCTGTGTGTCGATGACGTCGATCTCCTCGACGTCCCCCAGCCGCGCCGGCCAGACGCCGGTGCGCAGGCACTCGATGCAGCGCACGATCTCGGCCAGCCCCTGCAGCATGACCAGCACGCCCGCGAGCGGAATCACCGACTTGAAGTGGTAGACAGGCGGCCCCTCCGCCGTCACGGTCGAGTGCTCCCCGATACGCCAGGAGAGGGCGGCGTAGTCGTACCCGGCGTAGATGAGTCCCAGGATGCCCGGGATGAAGAACACGAAGTACAGCGCCAGATCGAGCGCCGCCTGGCCGCGCGGCGACAGGTAGATGTAGACGAAGTCGGCGCGCACGTGCCCGGCCGCCGCCAGCGTGTAGGCCCCGCACATCATGAACAGCGTGCCGTACAGCATGCTGTCGAGGTCGAAGATCCAGGCCGTGGGCGCGTTGAGAATGTATCGCTTGAAGACCTCGATGGCGACCACGAACGTCAGGGCCACGATCAGCCACGCGAAGGTCTTGCCGGACCAGTAGCTGACGCGGTCGATGGCGCGGAGCAGATGCCGGGCGTTCACGGGCGCAGAAAAGCGGCCAGCCATCCGACACGCGCCGGATGGCTGGCCTGGCCGGGACGGGTCACGGAGCGTTAGCTCTTCTTGGCGGCCGGCCTGCCGAAGTAGTGGTTGTAGGCCATGCGGCGCCCGACGTTGGTGTCCAGATCCCACTTCACCGCCCGCGCGGCAAAGGCCTTCTGCGACTCGATGATCTCCTTGAACATGGGGTTCTCCGCCGACTTCTTCGCCTCGACCTGGTCGAACACCTCGAGCTGCTTCTGCAGCACCGAATCCGGCGTCCTGTAGAACCTGACCTTGTCCTTGGTCTGCAGCTCGATGTAGTCCTTCGAGTAGCGGTCGACGGCCTTCCACGACATGTCGGCCGAGGCGGCCTCGACCGCGTTGGCGATGACTGCCTTCATCTTGTCCGGCAGCACGTCGAACTTGGTCTTGTTGAACGTGATCTCGAATTGCTCGGCGTTCTGGTGGTAGCTCTGCAACATGCACACCTTGGAGACGTCGGCGAAGCCGAGGATGCGGTCGGAGGTCGCGTTGTTGAACTCGGCGGCATCGAGAAGACCCCGGTCCATCGCGGGCACGATCTCGGCGCCGGGCAGCGCATTCACCGCCGCCCCCATCCCCTGGAACAGGTCGATCGAGATTCCCACGGTGCGGAATTTGAGCCCTCTGAAGTCGTCGGCCTTGGTGATCGGCTTCTTGTACCAGCCGAGCGGCTGCGTCGGCATCGGGCCGTAGGGGAAGGACACGACGTTGGCGCCGATGGACTGGTAGAGCTTGTTGAGCAGCTCCCGGCCGCCGCCGTACTTGTGCCAGGCGAGGAGCATGTTGGCGTCCATGCCATAGGCGGGACTCGACCCCCAGAGCGCCAGCGCCGTCTGCTTGCCGTAGTGGTACACGAGCACGCCGTGGCCGCCGTCGAGCGTGCCCTTCGAGACGGCGTCGAGGAGCCCGAAGGCCGGCACCACGGCGCCCGCGGGCAGCACCTCGATCTTGAGGTCGCCGCCGGTCATGTCGTTGACCTTCTTCGCGAAGTCGAGGGCGTACTCGTGGAAGATGTCCTTCTGCGGCCAGGTGGACTGCCAGCGCATCGTGATGGGCCCCTGCGCCTTGGCGACCATCGGGAATGCGAGCGCCGCCGTGCCCGTCGCCGCGACCGCCGCGCCCCGCAGGAACTTCCGGCGCGAGGGTTCCGTGGCTGCTGGCTGATTGCTCATGTCACGCTTCCTCCTCTATGTCGGAGCTCCCTGTGGAGGACCGAATCGTGGATGTGGATGCCGGTCGCCCCGCGGCACGGCCTCGCGCGCGCGCCGAGCGGCGGTATTCTAGCGATCCGCTTCTCTCCCCGCAAGGGTCCGGACGCGTCCTGAGGTGTCGACCGGTCCGGATGCGTCACGGGCTCGGCAGCGTCACGGACACGCGGCTCTCTCCCCGCCGCAGCGTCAATCGTAGGGGGCCGTCGACGGGGACGTCCGCCAGCGCATCCCGCGCAGCGTCCCGCGTCAACACGGGCTGGTCGTTGACTTGAAGGATCACGTCCCCCACTTCGAGCCCGGCCTTCTCCGCGGCGCTGCCCTTGAAGACGGCGGCGATCGCCGGGGTCCCCACGGCGAGACGCCGGCTCGGCGGTGGTATCGGCCCGCGGCTCGGCGGCTCTCCCGCGCCCTCCGGGTCCCGCATGACGAAACCGATCTCGGCGGCGACACGCTCGCCGACCATCGCGCGCGGCATGGACACGAGCCGCACTTTGACGAGCCGACGCCCCTCGGCACGGAGCACGGTCAGCTCGCTCTCCTGGTCGGTCGGCGCCGCGGCGACGACCCGCTGGAGCATGCGCGTCTCGGTCACGGGCCGCGCACCGAACGCGACGACGACGTCGCCGTTCTTCAGACCCGCGCTCGCAGCCGGCCCCCCTTCGATGATCTCGACGATCAGGACGCCGAACCCCTCGCGAATCCCGTGGCGGGCCGCGATCTCCTCCATCTCCTGCTCCGAGAGGTCGCGGATCCGCACACCGAGCCATGACCACTGCCGCGCGTCCGCCGCCGACGCAAGGCCGACCAGCAGCAGCACCCCGAGAAGGACGCGGGCCAGCGTGCGGAGCCGGGGGCCGGGGCCGGAGCGGGTGCTGAGCGACTGTCTCTCGGAGCGGAAGCACCCGCTCCGGCCCCGGCCCCCGGCTCCACACGCCCTCACTCGCGGCCTCCGAGGAGTTCGTTGACGAGACCGTCGAGTGCTCCCGACACGCGGTCGAGCCGCTTGGTGACGTCGAGCGTCTCGAGGAGCTCCTGGCGCAGCGCCGCGTCGGGCAGGACCGCCGCGGCGATCCGGTCGGCGATCGCGCCGGGCGGTTGGCCGTCGGCGAGCGCGGTGTCGAGAAGATCGGCGGGGCGATCGAGCGCCTTGAGCAGCCGACCGCACGCCTCGCGGATCCGGCCGAGCACGGATGCCACATCCTCCGCGGGGGGGACGTCGTCGAGCCGCCCCACCGTGACGACTCGGTAGAGCGTGTCACTCGGCCGCTCGCGCTCGATCCGCACGCGGCACTCGCCCTTCAACAAGATGTTGTACCGGCCGGTCGCCAGCCTTTCCCAGCTCACGATCTCTCCCGCGCCCGCGACCGGATGGACGGGCGGCTTGCCCGCGTAGGTGGCCTCGTACCCCGGGCGGAGCTTGACGACGGCCAAGCGTCGGTCGCGCGCGAGCGCGTCCATCACCATCGCGCGGTAGCGCGCTTCGAACACGTGCAGCGGCAGGAGCGTGTGCGGGAAGAACGTGACGTCGGGCAGCGGGAAGATCGGCAGGATCAGCGTCGACCCCGAGGGCGACACGGTACTCAGCTGATCTTCGGCAGCGGCTTGAGCGCGACCAGCTCGTCCAGGCGCGCCCGCACCGCCAGCGCGAGGTCACGGAACGCCTTCGCCTGCGGCATGCCGGGACGCCGCACCGTGATCGGCGAGCCCTCGTCGCCGCCGATCCGTGTCTCGGGATCGAGCGGGAGCTCTGCGAGCAGCGGCACGCCGTACTCGTCGGCAATCCGCTTGCCGCCGCCCTCGCCGAAGATGTGGTAGCGCTTCCCGGTGTCGGGCGCGGCGAAATAGCTCATGTTCTCGACGACGCCCAGGATCGGTACGTTGAGCTTCTGGAACATCCCGATCGCCTTGCGGACGTCGAGCAGCGCGACGTCCTGGGGCGTCGTCACCATCACCACGCCGTCGAGCGGGATGACTTGCGAGAGCGAGAGCTGGGCGTCGCCCGTGCCGGGCGGCATGTCGAAGACGAGGTAGTCGAGCGCGCCCCACATCACGTCCTTCAGCATCTGCTGGATGAACGAGTGGATCATCGGCCCGCGCCACACGAGCGGCTCGCGCTCGTTCACGAGCAGCCCGATCGACATCATCTTGAGCCCGTGCGCCTCGACGGGGATGATCCGGTTCTCGAACATTCCCGGGCGCCCGCGCGCGCCGAGCATGAGCGGCACGTCGGGGCCGTAGACGTCGGAGTCGATGATGCCCACCGCGGCGCCCATCTGGGAGAGCGCCACCGCGAGGTTGACGGCGACGGTGGACTTTCCGACGCCGCCCTTCCCCGAGGAGACCGCGATGGTGTGGCGCACCTCCGGGATCAACTCGGCGCTGCGCCCCGGCCCCGGCTGGGGAGCGGGCGCGGCCACCGCGGGCTTGGCCCCGCCGCCCATCTTCACCTGGACGCGGGACACGCCCGGGATCCGGCTCACCAGGCGTGAGGCCATGCTGTGCATCGTCACCTTGGCCTGCGGTGACTGGTCGATGAACGCCAGGGTGAACGAGACGTCCGAGCCGGCGATCTGGAGGTCGCGGACGAGCCCGAGGGTCACGATGTCCTGCTGCCGGTCGGGATCACGGATTCCGCGAAGCGCCTGGAGAACCGTCTCTTCGGAAACCATCTTCAAGGACTATAACATTGAGGCGGAATGCGCGCTTATCTATGCGCGAAACCTTGCATTTCGGGCTTTGACCTGTTACACCAGGATGGTGATTTCCCCGGACGAGTTCCGGCAGGCGCTCGGTCACTTCGCCACGGGCGTCACCATCGTCACGACGTCGGACGGCGACGGGCGTCCCACGGGTCTCACGGCGAGCGCCTTCACCTCCGTCTCGCTCGACCCGCCCCTCGTGCTCGTCTGCGTGGATCACAAGTCGCAGAGCTATCCCGCGCTCCGCGAGCGGGGGCGGTTCGCCATCAACATCCTGCACGAGAGCCAGCAGGCGGTGTCCCGCCGGTTCGCCTCGACCCGTCTGGACAAGTTTGATGGCGTGGCGTTTCGCCAGAGTGCGCTGGGCCTCCCGCTCATCGACGATGCGCTGACGCAGCTCGAGTGCGTCACGGTCAGCACGCACGTCGAGGGCGATCACACGATCTTCGTCGGGCGCGTCGAGCGCGCCCACGTCGGCTCCGGGGAGCCCTTGATCTACTACCGCGGCCAGTACGATCGTCTGTCCGGGACGAACCCGTGACCTCGATTCCCCTGTCCCGCCCTCCGGTCGACGACGAGATCAAGCAGGCGGTGCTGGCCGCGATCGACTCCCGCCAGTACATCCTCGGCCCCCAGTGCCGTGAGCTCGAAGCCGAGCTGGCGAAGCACGCCGGGACGGCGCACGCCGTCCTCACGAGCTCGGCGACCGCCGCGCTCTGGATGACCTTCCGGGCGCTCGGCGTGACGACGGGCGACGAGATCCTCGTCCCATCGCACACGGCGTTTCCGACGGTGGAGGCGATTTGTTTCGCCGGCGGCACGCCCGTGTTCGTGGACGCGGACGACTGGTACACGCTCGACTCCAAGGACGCCGCCGCGCGCGTGACGCCACGGACCGTCGGCGTCGTGCCGGTCCACCTCTACGGCCAGCCCGTGGACGTGCCCGCGGTCCAGGACCTCGCGGCGCGCGCTGGCCTCTGGGTGCTGGAAGACTGCGCGCAGGCCCAGGGCTCCGCGTGGGACGGGCGCCGCGTCGGCTCGTTCGGGCGCGCCGCCGCGCTCTCCTTTTACCCGTCCAAGAACCTCCCGGCGATGGGCGACGGGGGCGCCGTGCTCACGAGCGACGACGCGATCGCCGGGTCCTGCCGGCGGCTCCGGGATCACGGGCGCCTCAACAAGGACGTGCACGTCGAGGTCGGCTTCAACCTGCGCTTCAGCGAGCTTCAGGCCGCCGCCCTGCGTGTGCTCCTGCGCCGGCTCGATGCGATGAACGACCGGCGGCGCGCCCTCGCGGCCCGCTACGCCGAGGGGCTGGCCGGCCTCGCGCTCACCCTCCCGGCGGAGCGCGAGCACGCGCGCCACGTCTATCACCTCTACGTCGTCCGCACGCCGCGACGCGACGAGCTCGCCGCTTTCCTCAGATCGCGCGGGATCCAGACGGGGCTCCACTACCCGGTGCCGAGCCACCGGCAGCCGGCCGTCGCGCGCTTCAACCCGCCGACGCTCCCGCGCACCGAGCAGCTCGTCCAGGAGATCCTGACCCTGCCGATGTCGGCGAACCACACCGACGCGGAGGTCGACACGGTCGCCGCGGCGGTGCGTGAGTTCTTCGGAGCTTGATGGCGGAGCCGCTCCGGGTCCTGCAGCTCTATCCGAAAGAAGACTACTTCACGGGCGCGGCGATCCAGCTCCGAGAGCTGGTCCTCGGCCTCAAGGCGCGCGGTCACGACGTGGCCGTCGCGACGCGGCCGAGCGAGATCTGGGTCGAGAAGATGCGCGCGGCCTCGGTTCCCTACCTCCCGCTGCCGATGGCCTCGGAGGTCGACCTGCGCTCGGTGCGCGCGCTCGTGCGGATCCTCAAGTCGCGCCGGATCCAGGTCGTGCACGCCCAGAAAGGCAAGGCGCGGACGCTCGCGATGATCGCGGGGCTCTTCGTGCGCATCCCCGTCCTCGTCCTCAACCGCGGCGTCAGCTTTCCGCTCGATCCGTTCAACCGCCTCGGCTACACGACGAGGCGGGTGACCGCGATCGTGGCGGTCTGCGAGTCCATCAAGGCGGGGCTCGTCCGTCAGGGCGTCCCGGAGGCGAAGATCGAGGTCATCTACTCGGGCACCGACACCGACCGCTTCCATCCCGGCGTGGACGGGAGCGCGGTGCGCCGCGAGCTGGGCTTCGGCCCCGAGCACTTCCTCGTCACCCAGATCGGGATCCGGTCGTGGAAGGGCAACGACGACGTGCTCGACGCGCTGGCGGCCGTGGCCGACCGGCTGCCGCACGCGCGGCTCCTCCTCGTCGGCGCCAACGAGGCGAAGGCGAGGATCCTCTACGACAAGGCGGCCGCGCGAAAGATCCGCGACCGGGTGCGCGTCTTCCTCTACCGCGAGGACATTCCCCAGATCCTCAAGGCGAGCCATGTGACGGTCGACGCCTCGTACGCGGGGCTCGGGCTCACGGGGACGCTCCGCGAGTCGCTCGCCGTCGAGACGCCCGTCATCGGCACCGATCTCGAGGGCAACCCCGAGCTCGTCCGCCATCGGCAGACGGGCCTCCTCGTGAAGCCGCGCGATCCCGCGGGCCTCGCCGAGGCGCTGCTGGCGGTCGCCGCCGACCCCGAGGGCGGGCGCGCCATGGGGAGGGCGGGACGCGAGCTCGTCGAGCGGCAGTTTTCCACCCGCGCGAAGCTCGAGCGGACGGAAGCTCTCTACCGGCGACTCGTCGCGGCCCGCGCCGGCGCATGAGGCTGCCTCTCGGTCCCTACCGCCGCCTCCTCCCCTACCTCCGCCCGCACGTCCCGATCCTGCTCCTCGGGTGCGGCCTGGCGCTCGTCGTCTCGGCGATGGAGGGCCTCACGGCGTGGCTCGTCAAGCCGGTGATGGACGATATCTTCATCCGGCGCGACACGGTCATGCTGAAGCTGATCCCGCTCGCGCTCCTCGCGGTGTACGTCGTCAAGGGCCTCGCGCGCTACCTCCAGTCGTACCTGATGGCCGCCGCCGGCGAGCGGGTCGTGGCGCGCCTGCGCCGCGAGCTCTACGCGCACATCCAGTCCATGCCGCTCTCGTTCTTCGCCGACGTCCACTCGGCGGACCTCATGTCCCGGATCCTGACCGACGTGGCCCGGCTCGCGCGGCTCTCCTCCGGCGTCCTCGTCATGGCCGTGCGCCAGCTGGGGACGATCGTGGCCCTCTTCGTCGTCATGGTCGCGCGTGAGTGGGCGCTCACCCTGACCGCGCTCGTCGCGCTCCCCTTCATCGCGCTCATCGTGCGGGCGATCGGGCGGCGGCTCTACAAGATCAACAAGCGCGCCCAGGAGCGCGTGGGCCAGCTCGCCGTGTTGCTGCACGAGTCGTTCGGCGGGACCAAGATCGTCAAGGCGTTCGGGCGCGAGCGCCACGAGCAGGAGCGCTTCGACGCCCTCAACGATCGGCTTCTCACGCTGTCGCTCAAGAACGTACGCGCCGACGAGATCGCCGAACCCTTGATGGAGATCGCGGGCGCGCTCGGCATCATGGCCGCCCTCTGGTACGGCGGGTATCGGGTCATTCAAGGGCACATGACGCCGGGCACTCTGTTCTCGTTCACGGCCGCCGCCCTCATGCTCTACGGCCCGGTGCGCCGTCTCTCACGGTCCCTCAACGTCGTCCAGCAATCCACGGCGTCCGTCGAGCGCGTCTTCCACATCCTGGACCTGCCGCCCGCGATCACCGATCGCCCGGGCGCCACGCGGCTCGAGACGTTCGGCCACGCCCTCGTCTTCGAGCGGGTGGACTTCCGTTATCCGGACGCGGGCGAGATGACGCTCAAGGAGATCTCGCTCGAGGTCCGCAAGGGCGAGGTCGTCGCCTTCGTCGGCATGTCGGGCGCGGGCAAGTCCACCCTCATGGACCTCGTCCCTCGGCTCCACGATGTGACGACGGGCCGGATTACGATCGACGGCCACGACCTGCGCGACGTCACGCAGGCCTCGCTCCGCGCCCAGATCGGCGTCGTGACGCAGGAGACCTTCCTCTTCAGCGACACGATCCGCTACAACATCGCCTACGGGAGGGCCCACGCCACGGTCGAAGAGATCGTGCGCGCGGCACGCCAGGCGCAGGCCCACGACTTCATCGTGGCGTGCCCCGAGGGTTACGACACGCTCGTCGGCGAGCGGGGTGTGCGTCTCTCGGGCGGGCAGCGCCAGCGGATCGCGATCGCCCGTGCGTTCCTCAAGAATCCGCCCATCCTCATCCTCGACGAGGCGACGTCGGACCTCGACGCCGAGAGCGAGTTCATGGTCCAGCAGGCGCTCGCCGAGCTCATGCACGGCCGGACGGTGCTCGTGATCGCGCACCGGCTGTCGACCGTGCGGAATGCCGATCGGATCGTCGTCATCCACGACGGGCGTATCGCGGAGGTCGGGCGTCACGAGGAGCTGCGCGCGCGCGACGGGATCTACCGCCGGCTCTACGCGCTCCAGATGGAGGGCGTCGCCTAATCGGAGGGGGCCTCGACGGCCCCCTCCGAGCCTCCCCCAGAACTGGATTGCGCGGGCAAAGCCCGCGCTCGAAACCGCCGGAAGCAAAGCCGGTGCTCGAACGGAGATAGCCCGACACGCACAGCGCGCGCGTGCCGCGTGGTCCCGCGATCCCTGTCGCCCCGGCGCCCCGACCGCCGGGGCGCGCGATCAGCGAGGCCGAGTCGCCCCGATCGCCGCCACGTAGAAGTCGGGCACTCGCTCCCGGACGCGCAGGATGTCGGGAAGGAAGCGCACGTCCGCGAATCCCTCGGCCTCGATGACCCCCCGCCACTGCTCGGCCGTGAGGAAGCCGCCCGCGGGGCGGTGGACCGGGTGAAGGCGCGGCGCGCGGAAGGTCTCCATGAGGTTGAAGATGAACTCCGCGTAGATCGTCTGCCATGCTTGGGGGCGCACACATTCCGACACGATGAGCTGCCCCCCGGGCTCGAGCGCGCGCAGCACCTCGCCGAGCGTGAAGTCGAGATCGTGCGCGACGTGTAACGCGTTGACGGCATAGATCACCGAGAGGCTGGCCGGCCGCACCCCCTGCTCCGCGAAGGGACAGTTCATATCCAGAGTGCCGAAGCGGAGCCACGCGGGATTCGCGTGGCGCATCTGGAGGCTCGCTTGCCCGCGCCGGAGAAACGCGGGCACGAGCTCCGTGAACCGATACTCGCCGATTTCCCCGAGCCGTCCGGCGGCCTCGAGGCGATCGAGCACGGCCAGGGCACCGCTTCCGAGCCCTCCGCCGACTTCGAGAATGACCCCGCTCGCGCGGCGCACCCACGCGGCGACGGCGACCGCGCCCACGTGATTGCTGATCGCGTAGAGACAATTGGCGTTCGAGAAGTAGTCGATCCAGAGCCGGAGCCGTCGGGCCGAGAAGAGCACCTCCTCGCCGGCCGTCTCGCCGCGGAGGAACGCGGGGTAGTCCTGCGCCACGGTCTCGGCCAGCGTGTAGGACGGCAGGCACGCGGGATCGTGGCGCTGCTGCTCCTCGCGCATCTGCGCCGGGTCGGGCTGAGGCCAGGCGCCGCGTGAGCGAAAGCGCCGATCGGCGCCGCCGGCGCTCGCCTCCTCGAGCGTGCCCCTCTCGGCCAGCCGGCGGAGGATCCAGTCGAGCGGCACGAGGGCACGCCGGGCCTCGAGCCCGAGGCGCGCGACGACTTCCGGCGCGCTCGCGGGCTCACGGGTCGCCGCCTCGAGTCCCGTCTCGCGCGCGACGCGCAGCACCAGGCGATCGACGAACTCTTCGAACAGCAAATGGGATCGAACGAAGGACGCGCTGATGAGCGGAAGGAGATCCGGTGGCAGCAGCCCCCGCAGGGTCTCGGCGGCGGCGGTCGCTTCGGCGGCTTTGACCCCTGAGACAGCCGCCGTCACGCGACGAACGGGTCCCAGATGTCGAAGAAGTTGAACCACTGAGTCGGATGCTCCCGCACCACCGTCTCGAGGATGGCGACCCAGGCTCGGGCCGCGTCCTCCTCGCCTTGCCGCGCGACGGTGAGGGGCTCCTCCACCTTGACCACGTACCCGTGGTCCGCGTCGAGGAGGCAGAACGCCGGCACCAGCGGGACGCCGACGGCGCGAGCCAGCACGAAGGGGCCCAGCGGGAACGGCGCCGGTTGCCCGAAGAACGGGATCGACACGTCGCCCCGCGTGCCGAGGGCGCGGTCTCCCTGGACGGCGACGATCTCGCCACGGCGAAGCGCCGCAATCAACCCGAGTGAGATGGTCGGCCGCGAGCGAGTGACGAAGCGCACGCCACCGCCGTCCCGACGCACCCAGCGCTCGAGGTTCCGAGCCTCCTCCGGGGCGACGACCACGTGTGTCGTCCGGGTCGTCCGGCCAGCCAGGAGCCGGCCGGCCAGCTCCCAGTTCCCGACGTGAGCGGTCAGCGAGATCAGGCCTCCCGTCATCCGGGTGAAGCGCTCCGCCCCCTCGACCCGGCGGACGAGGGCCGTGAGCCATTCCACCGGCTGGCGGTTCGTGGACACGAGGTCGCTGAAGCACATCGCAAAATGGGTGAACACTCCCATCGTCAGATCGTCGAGGGACCTCCCGGTGGCTCCCGTCGAGAGTCTGAGCGCCTTCTGAATGGCGGCGCGCTCCCGCGGCATGAGGCGCGGGACGAGGCGCCCGAGCCCTCGAGCGAGCGCGAGCCGCGTGCGACGGGGCAGCCACGCCAGTCCCGCGGCCAGACGATACAGGTGAGAAAGGTTGTACGGATGCCGGTACCACTGGGGCCGGCCGGCCAGCTCGTCCGGTCTCGAGGACACGGAGGGAGGCACGGTGCGAGATTAGCACGCGGATTTTGCTCGGAGGGAGCCTCGACGGGTTCGAGCGCCGGCTTTGCCGGCGCAACGATTCCTGGGGGGAGGTTTCGGAAGGGGGGCGAAGCCCCCCTCCGAGGTTTCCTAGGACTCGCGAAAGCGGTTGACGATGGGCAGGCGCCAGTCGCGCCCGAAGGCACGCGGCGTGATCTTCACACCAAGGGGCGCCTGGCGGCGCTTGTACTCGTTCCGGTCCACCATCGCGACGACCCGGCGGACCGTCTCCGGCGGGAAACCGCGCGCGATGAGGTCATTCACGCCGCGATCCTCCTCGACATAGCCCTCGAGAATCGCGTCGAGCTGGGCGTAGGGCGGGAGCGTGTCCTGGTCGGTCTGATCCGGGCGGAGCTCGGCCGACGGCGCCCGCGCGAAGACGCTCTCTGGAATGATCTCGCGCCCCGCCTGCGTGTTGACGTGGCGCGCGACCTGGTACACGAGCATCTTGGGAACGTCCTTGATCACGGCGAAGCCGCCCGCCATGTCGCCGTAGAGTGTCGTGTAGCCCACGCTGTACTCGCTCTTGTTGCCGGTCGTCAGCACGAGCCAACCGAACTTGTTCGAGAGCGCCATCAGAAGGTTGCCGCGGATGCGGGCCTGGAGGTTCTCCTCGGTGACGTCCTCCTTGAGCCCCTTGAAGGCCCGTGCGAGCGACCGCTTGTAGGCTCGGAGGACCGACGTGATCGAGATCGTGAGAAACTCGATCCCGAGGTTCTTCGCCACCCGCTGGGCGTCGCGGCGTGTCCCGGCCGAGGAGTACGGCGACGGCATCCCCACGCCCGCGACGTTCTCGCGCCCGAGCGCATCGACGGCGATCGCCACGACGAGCGACGAGTCGATCCCACCGGAGAGCCCGATCACGACGCGCGTGAAGCCGTTCTTCCGCACGTAGTCGCGCGTCCCCAGGACGAGCGCCCGGTAGACCTCGTCAACCCGCTCGAGCGGGACCACCGCCGGCGGTGCCAGCGGCGGCGCGGGCTCCGGCGCGGGCAACGCGGGGAGCACGATCCGCGGCGCCGGCCCGGTCGCCCGCAGCTTCTCCTTGCGGCGCCGGGAATCGTGGAGCCGCGCGCGGAACACGGCCTCGAGGTCGAGATCGGCGACGACGAGGTCCTCTTCGAACTGCCGCCCGCGCGCCACGCACTCGCCGTGCTCGTTCACGATGAGGCTCGCGCCGTCGAACACGAGCTCGTCCTGACCGCCCACCATGTTGACGTAGGCCACACACACGAGGTCGTCGGCGGCGCGCGTCGCCACCATCTGCTCACGGAAGCGCGCCTTGCCGGCGTGGTAGGGCGAGCCGTTGATATTGACGACCAGCTCGGCCCCGGCAAGCGCCTGGACGGCGGTCGGCCCCGCCGGGTACCAGATGTCCTCGCAGACGTTGACGGCGAACGTGGTCTCGCCCATGGCGAAGACCGGCGCGTCGGTGCCCGCCTGGAAGTAGCGGTTCTCGTCGAAGACGCCGTAGTTGGGCAGGTACTGCTTGTGGTAGACGCCGGCGCGCGCGCCGTCGTGCAATACCGCCGCGGCATTGAAGATGTCGTCGCGCTTGTCCACGAAGCCCACGACGACGGTGAGCCCGCGCGAGGCGCGCGCGACCGCATCGAGGGCCTTGAGATTGGCTTCGATGAACGCCGGCTTGAACAGGAGGTCCTCGGGCGGGTAGCCGGGGACGGCCATTTCGGGGAAGGCCACGAGCTGGCAGCCCAGCGCTCGAGCCCGCTCGATGGCTTCCACGATCATCCGGACGTTGCCCTCGAAGTCACCGACCGTCGGGTTGATCTGCCCGAGCCCCACCCGGAAGCGTCTCATGGCGGTATTGTACTCGCCCCCCGGGTGCGCTCATAGCAGCGGAAGACCCTTGTCGAGCGCCGTCGGAGCTTCACGCTGCGGCACACGCCGCCGAGGACCTGCCGCGCGCCGTCATCCGATGTGACACCTGCTATCATCGGCTGCGATGCCCGCGAAAATCCCGTGGCTGCCCTCGACCATCCCGCCCGGCGCCCGTCCCGAACGGTGCCCGAAATGTGGCCGCGTGGCGTTGATCCCGTGGACGCTCCGGCGCGACGACCGCTCGAAGTCCGTCCTGCGCACGTGGGTGTGCGCGGAGTGCCAGATCACCGTGGAGCGCCCCGAGCCCGAGTAGATAACTCGGAGGGGGGCTTCGCCCCCCTCCGACGGTCGTCGCGCGCCTCACGGCGCGCTCCTCGCTGCCTCCCCCAGGGCAAGAGATTGCGGCGGCGAAGCCGCCGCTCGAACCCGGTTTCCGAACTATCTACAGGGCGTTGACGAAGTCGATGAGCTGGCGGAGCCGCGAGTAGGACGAGCGGTTGAAGGGCAGGATGAGCCGCGGCAACTCGGGGAACTCGTTGAGCTCCTGCTCCACCGGGCCCGGCGCCTGCTCCGGCGGCCCCGTGAGGATGTCGTCGAACTTGGCGTAGAGCTCCGCGAGGTGCGCGGCCGCGAGCGGGCGAAGGAGCCGCACCACGAGCTTGTCGCCGACGATCCGCGAGGAGTGGTACTGCCCGTAGAAGCGCGTGATCTCCTCGACCGCCTCGTCCACGGTATCCACGATGCGGTAGAAGGCCACGTCGTCGCCGTCGACCAGCTTCCGCTCCACGAGCGTGCCGATCCAGCGGTCCCAGATCCGCCAGTAGGGCTTCGGTCCCGCCTCGACGAGCACGACCGGCACGATCGGCGCCTTGCCCGTCTGCGCGAGCGTGAGGAACTCGAAGCACTCGTCCATCGTGCCGAAGCCGCCCGGGAAGAGCGCGATCGCGCTCGCCTCCTTCATGAGGAAGAGCTTGCGCGTGAAGAAGTACTTGAACGTGATGAGCTTCGGGTCAGATGCGATCCAGGGATTCGCCTCCTGCTCGAACGGCAGGCGGATGTTGAGCCCGAAGCTCTGCTCGCGCCCGGCGCCCTGCTGCGCGGCGCCCATGATCCCGCCGCCGGCGCCCGTGACGACCATCCAGCCCTCGGCGACCATGCGCCGGCCGAACTCGCGCGCGGCGGCCGCTGCCTCCTCGCCGGGCGCCGTCCGCGCGGAGCCGAACACGGTGACCTTGCGGACGCCGTTGTACGGCGCGAAGACCTTGTACGCGTAGCGCAGCTCCTTGAGCGCGGCGTTGGTGATCTTGAGGTCGCCGGTTCCCGAGCCGTCTTCGTGGAGCTTGAGCACCGTGGTCAAGAGCTGCTGGTAGTAGAAGCGCCGGTCGGCCGGCACGGCCAGAGCCTCGAGCAGTTCGAGGATCAGACGATTCGCGGTATCGTTCTGGAGCTGGTAGCGATGCCCTTCGGCCACGCCCTCGAGTATACCTTCACCGCGCCACGCTTCCGAACGCCAGCGCGAGACCGCCCACGATCAGGCCACCGCCGAGGAGCGTGAAGACGGTCAGCGGCTCGCCCAGGAGGACGACCCCGAGCAGCGCCCCCGCCACCGGCTGGACGCAGAGGAAGATAGCCGCGCGTGCGGCCTTGACGCGCCGGAGCGCCCAGTTCCACACGAGGTAGCCGAGCGCCGTGACGACGAGGGCGAGGTAGAGCGTCCCCGCGACCGCCGCCCACGTCCAGACCGGGCGCCGCCCGGCGAGCCACTCGCCGAGCGCCAGCGGCAGCATCGCGAGAGCGCCCCAGAGAATCGACGACGCCGTGACGCGTCCGGCCGCGTGACGGTCGAGGACGCGACGGCCGAGGAGCGAGTACGACGCATAGGCGAGCCCCGAAAGGACCAGCACCAGGTCGCCGCGCCAGTGGGGGACGAGCCGCTCCGTGACGCTGGGAATACCGTTCACGACGACGAGGAGTGCGCCGCCCACGGCGAGCGCGGCGGCCAGCGCCTCGCGCCTCGTGAGCCGCTCTCCCAGAAGCGCGGGCCCGAGGAGCATCAGCGAGACGGGCTCGACGACGATCAGGAGCGCGGCGTTCGTAGCGGTCGAGGCCGCGATTCCCCAGTTGCCCAGGATGAACGCTGCCCCGAAGCCGACGATCCCCATCCAGGCGAACGTCCAGCGGTCGCGCCGCGTGGGCGGCGGGCTCGAGGTCTCGCGACGCGCCAGCGGCGAGAGCGCGAGCGAGCCCACGACGAGGCGGGCGAGGGCGAGCGTGGCCGGCGGGACGTCCGCGAGGGTGACCCGTGTCGCCACGTAGGACGTGGCGTAGACGACGTTGGCCGCCAGCAGGACGAGGTCGGCGACGCCCTACCCCGCTGGCTTCCGGGCCCGGACGAAGGCGCTCATGAACTTGCCGTCCACCTCGGGCGCGATGGCCTCGGCATCGAGCCCGGCGCCGGCGAGGAAGTCGCGCGCATCCTCGGCATGGTAGACCCGGGTCGGCTCGAGATCGATCGCCTCGAAGCCCGCCTTCGCGAGCTTCTCGCGATACTCCTGCTCCTCGAGCGCGCCCGCGACGCAGCCGATCCAGAGCTCGACGCTCCGTCTGATGGCGGGCGGCACCGTGCCACGAACCACGACGTCGGAGACCGCGACGCGCCCGCCCGGCCTCAGCACGCGGAACGCCTCGGCGAGGACGCGATCCTTGTCCGCGGAGAGGTTGATGACGCAGTTGGAGATGATGACGTCCACCGAGCTGTCGGGCAGCGGAATCGCTTCGATCTCGCCCTTCAGGAACTCGACGTTCTCGACGCCGGCCGTTCGCTGGTTTGCGCGGGCGAGCTCGAGCATCTCGTCGGTCATGTCCAGGCCGTACGCCTTGCCCGTGGGCCCGACCCGCTTGGCCGAGAGCAGGACGTCGATCCCGCCGCCGGAGCCGAGGTCGAGCACCGTCTCCCCGCGCCGGAGCTCGGCCAGCGCCGTCGGATTCCCGCAACCGAGCGACGCCGCGACCGCCTGCGCCGGAAGATCCGCCGTCTCGCCGGCCTCGTAGAGGTTCGACGTGATCGGATCACACTCGCTGCGCGCCGGCGCCGACCCGCAGCAGGAGCTGCCGCCGGTCGCCACCCGGAGCGCGGCCTGACCGTACTTCGCTTTCACGATCTGCGTGATCGACTCCTCGCTCATTCGCGTGCCCTCCTGCAGGCTCTTATATTCGATATTTCGAGATATGTCAAATCATGATCACCTCAGGCGGTGAGCAGACGGATCAGGATCCACACGGCCCCCGCGGTGACGGCCGAGGCGGGGATGGTGAGGATCCACGCCCAGACGATACGCCCGGCCACCCCCCAGCGCACCGCGGAGAAGCGCTGGATCGCGCCGACGCCCATGATCGCCCCGGTGATCGTGTGCGTGGTGCTGACGGGGATGCCGCCGAGCGCGGTGCCGATGAGCGTGATCGCGCCGGCGGTCTCGGCGCTGAAGCCACCGATCGGCCGGAGCTTCGTGATGCGCATGCCCATCGTCTTGACGATGCGCCACCCGCCGGCCAGGGTCCCGAGGGCGATCGCGGCGTGCGCCGCGAGGATCACCCAGATCGGCACGTAGAACTCCGGCCCGAGGTGCCCCGTCGTGAACAGCAGCATGGCGATGATCCCCATCGTCTTCTGGGCGTCATTGGTTCCGTGGCCCAGGCTGTAGGCGGCGGCCGAGAGGAGTTGGCCGCGACGGAAGACGCGGTCCACCCGTCCCGGCGTCTGGTTCCTGAACGTCAGAAGCGTCAGGAGCATCATCGCGAACCCGACGACCAGGCCGATCAGCGGCGCCAGAACCATGAAGACGCCGATCTTGACGAGCCCGCCCACGACCAGCGCGCCGAACCCCGCCTTCGCCAGCGCGGCCCCGGCGAAGCCTCCGATGAGCGCGTGGGAGGAGCTGGTCGGGAGCCCGAAGTACCACGTCACGAGGTCCCACGCGATCGCGCCCACGAGGCCCGCGAGGATCACCCACTGGTCGACGAGGCGCGGGTCCACCACGCCCTTGCCGACCGTCGTCGCGACGTGGACGCCGAAGCCGAACGCCGCGACGAAGTTGAAGAACGCGGCCCACACGACGGCCTGGAGCGGCGTCAGAACGCGGGTCGAGACGACCGTGGCGATCGAGTTGGCGGCGTCGTGGAAGCCGTTGATGAAGTCGAAGACGAGCGCGACGGCGACGATGAAGACGACGACGGTCAGCACGGCGGCGACGGGGGAATGCTCACGCCATCTTGAGGATGATCCCCTCGATGACGTTGGCCACGTCCTCGCAGCGGTCGGTGACGGCCTCCATCGTCTCGTAGATCTCCTTCCACTTGATCACCTCGATGGGGTCGTTCTGCTCCTCGAACATCGCGGCGAGGGTCTCCCGCAGCAGGGTGTCGGCCCGGTTCTCGAGCCGGTTCACCTCCACCGCGTGCTCGTGGAAGCCCGGGTCCATCGTGCGCAGACACCGGATGCAGCGGTCCATCGCCGCGACCTGGGTCGTGATCACGTCGGCCATCGCCCGGCACGCCGAGGTCGGCTCCTTGATCCGGTAGATGACGAGCCGCTCGGCGGCGGCCTCGAGGTAGTCGAGCACGTCGTCAAGGCGGGTCGCGAGGTCGTGGATGTCCTCGCGGTCGAGCGGCGTGATGAAGGTCGTGTTCAGCCGTTTGACGATCTCGTGGGTGATCTGGTCGCCCGCGTGCTCGACCTCTTTGATCGCGTACGCCTTGGCCCTGGCGTCGGCGAAGGTGTGGATCAGCTCCTGGAGGAGGCCGGCAGCCTGGATGATGTTCCGGGACTGCTGCTCGAAGTAGTCGAAGAACCGGACTTCTTTCGGGATCAGGTTGAACATGGAACCACCGCGAATTTTACCACGCCTTGCGGAGCGCGAGGGCGGGCAGTCCGAGGAGCTCGCGCCGGGCGACGGTCCAGAGCGCCTCGAGCGCCACCGTGAGCGCCGGTGCGCTCACGGCGAGGCAGCGGACGACCGCACCGCGACGCGGGAGCGCCCCCACGCCGCCGACCGCCCCGTCGACCCCCCGCAGCACGCGCCCAGCCGCGGCGGCGAAGGCGTCGAGCCCGGAGTCGGCGACCACCACGAACGAGCCGAAGTACTGATGACCCTCGACGAACCCGAGCCCCTGCACCCGCGGCTCTGCCGTGAGAACGAACCGGTCATGGAGGATCGGGCCGCGGCGGTCGCGCACGGTGACGGCGCTTTCGAGCCACGCGAATCGCCATGCCTCACCGCGCGCGATCCGTCCCGCGGCGAAGGCGTCCATCAGGATCAGCGTGGCGTCGTCCTCGAGCTCGCAGTCGATCGTTTGACGAAAGGCCGAGCCCGCGAACGGAATCGTGTGGTCGGGGACCCACTCCACGATCGCGCCAGCCCCCAGGTGGAGGCGCACGTGCTGCTCGGCCGCGGCGCCCGTCGTGCGGTAGACCTTGGTGGCCGAGGGCGTCGTGAGACAGCCGTGGGCGGCGGCTCCGACGACGGCGTCGATCGCGAGCCGGTCGCCGCCGACGAGCCCGCCCGTCGGGTTCAGGACGGAGACGACTGTGGCGGGGCCGTCGAGGGCCACGGGCGCCAGCATCTGGAGCGGCAGCGTCGAGCTCCAGCGGCTCAGGACGGTCGCGGCGCCGCGCCGCTCGAGGGCGAGCGCCAGCATCCCGTCCCGGCCGACGCGCGCCGGCTCCGGGTCAGCGGGGTGCGGGCGCCAGGAGAAGGTCGTGGCGGATCCAGGAGAGGATCGCATCGACTCCCTCACCCGTCTTCAGGTTGGTGAACACGAAGGCGCGCCCGCTACGCATCCGGCGCGTGTCGCGCTCCATAACGGCGAGGTCGGCGCCCACGTGGGGCGCCAGGTCGATCTTGTTGATGACGAGCAGGTCGGAGCGCGTGATGCCCGGCCCGCCCTTTCGCGGGATCTTCTCGCCCTCCGCCACGTCGATCACATAAATGGTCGCGTCCACGAGCTCCGGGCTGAAGGTCGCGGCCAGGTTATCGCCGCCGCTCTCGATCAGCAGGAGCTCGAGTCCCGGGAACTCCTTCAGCAGGAGGTGCACCGCCTCGAGGTTCACCGACGCGTCCTCACGGATCGCGGTGTGTGGGCACCCGCCGGTCTCGACGCCAACGACGCGCTCGGCCGGCAAGGCCCCGCGCCGGACGAGGAACTCCGCGTCCTCCTTCGTGTAGATGTCGTTGGTGATCACCGCGATGTCGAACGCGTCACGGAGGTTCAAGCAAAGCGCCTCGGTCAGGGCGGTCTTGCCCGAGCCGACGGGACCACCGATGCCGATCTTCAACGGTCGCGGGATGCGGCCGGCGCTCACGACCGGAACAGCCGCGTGTCGAGCGTCGCGTGACGGATGCCCGCCAGCTCGAGACCAGGGTTGAAGCTCCACATCTCCTCGACCGTCCGCACGCCGGCTTCAGAGCCCAGCCGCGCGACACGCGGTCGGAGCGCGGCGAGGACGCGCTGTCCCTCGACCTGACCGAGGGCGATCAAGCGCAATCCGGCGCCGACCAGCAGGGCCGCCGTCGAATAGAGGTAGGCCGCCGCCGTCCTCTCGCCGTCGGCGCCCGCGCGGCCCAACGCGCAGCCGAAGGCGACGGCGTGATGACCGGGCGTCAGGCCGTCCTCGACGGCGCCGAGGAGGCCGGCGAGGAACCGATCGTCGCCGAGGGCGGAGGCGGCGCGGAGCGTCTGGCGTCCCATCTGGCGGCTCGCGGCCCGGAACTCGGGGACGCACTTCGTCGCGTCGAGCCGCGCGTCGAGCGCAATGACGGCCGCGAGATCGCCCGCGACGGCCATTCGCGTCGCGTGCGCCGCCGCCACGGCGTCGCACGGTCCCGTGCTCCCCTCGAGATGGGCGACGATGAACGCCTCGAGGCCCGCCGCGTCGCGGACGCGCCCGTCCTGTACGTACGTTTCGAGGCCGAAAGAATGGGCGAAGCCGCCGGCGGGGAAGAGGCCGTCGGCGAGCTGGAGGAGCGCCAGGAATGCGGGATCAATGGTCATGGCGGTGGCTCATGCCGACGGGGACGAATACCGCTTCGACGCGCTCGAAGGCGACACCGAGCCGGGTCAGGAGCTGGTCCATCGCCGGGTCGTCGAGCACCAGGAGCCGCTCGTCGTCGATCGCGAGCGTGAAGTGGCGGTTGCCGACCTCGAAGGCGATGCGGATCGCCTCCTGGCGCCCGCGTGGCGTGACGGCGAGGACAGGCTCGGGCGCCGCCTCGACCACCACGTACCAGCCCGGACCGACGTGGATGACATCGCCCGGCGTGAGGACGCTGCCCGTCGGGAGCGCCAGCGCGAGGCTCCGGCCGGCTCGGGTGGCGACGCGGCGGCGCCCCCAGCGCCGCTCCTCCGCGGTGAGCACGAGCACGTCGCGCTCCAGCCCGGCGAGATCGGCGTCGCGTACATGTATGTGCGGCTCGGTGATGACCGGCACGGCAGAGCCGCCGTCGCGATCGAGCCCACGGCTCGATCGTCGCGCAGATGGGGGGGTATGGGGGGCCATCTCGGGGCGGCCGCCGTCGCGATCGAGCCCACGGCTCGATCGTCGCGCAGATGGGGGGGTATGGGGGGCCATCTCGGGGCCCCCCATTAAAAGAGAAAGTAGCGTTGCGCCATCGGCAGAACCCGCGCCGGCTCGCACGTGAGTAGCTCGCCGTCGGCCCGCACCTCGTACGTCTCCGGGTCCACCTCGATCCGCGGCAGCGCGTCGTTGTGGATCATATCCCGCTTACCGATCGAGCGACACGCGCCGACAGCGACCGCGCGGCGCGCGAGGCCTAGACGACGCGGCACGTCCTGGGCGAGCGCCGCCTTCGACACGAACGTGACGGCCGCGGTGGCGCGGGCGCGGCCAAAAGCGCCGAACATCGGCCGGTAGAGCACGGGCTGGGGCGTCGGGATGGACGCGTTAGGGTCCCCCATCGCCGCCCACGTGATCATGCCGCCCTTCACGACCAGCTCGGGCTTAACGCCGAAGAACGCCGGGCGCCAGAGCACAAGATCGGCGAGCTTGCCGTGCTCGACCGACCCGACCTGGGAGGCCAGGCCGTGGGCGATCGCGGGGTTGATCGTGTACTTGGCAACGTAGCGCTTGACGCGCAGGTTGTCGTCGCCTGGCGTCTCGCCCCGCAGCGGTCCGCGCTGCCGCTTCATCTTGTCCGCCGTCTGCCACGTGCGGATGATGACCTCGCCAATCCGCCCCATCGCCTGCGAGTCCGACGACATCATGCTGATCGCGCCCAGGTCGTGCAGGACGTCCTCGGCAGCGATCGTCTCCGCCCGGATCCGCGACTCCGCGAAGGCGAGGTCCTCCGGGATCTTGGGGTTCAGGTGGTGGCAGACCATGAGCATGTCGAGGTGCTCGTCCATCGTATTCACGGTGAACGGCATGGTCGGGTTCGTCGACGACGGCAAGCAGTTGGGCTCGCCGCAGACCCGGATGATGTCCGGCGCGTGGCCGCCGCCGGCGCCCTCGGTGTGGTAGGTGTGGATCGTCCGGCCGCGGAACGCGCGGATCGAGTCCTCGACGAAGCCCGCCTCGTTGAGCGTGTCGGTGTGGATCGCGACCTGCACGTCGTGCTCGTCGGCAACCGAAAGCGCGCAGTCGATGGCCGCCGGCGTCGTTCCCCAATCCTCGTGCAGTTTGAGCCCGATCGCTCCGGCGGCGATTTGCTCGCGCAAGGGCTCGGGAGCGGACGCGTTCCCCTTGCCGAGGAACCCGAGATTCACCGGGAACGCCTCGGCGGCCTCCAGCATGCGGTGGACGTTCCAGGCCCCGGGCGTGCACGTCGTCGCGTTGGTGCCGGTGGCGGGGCCCGTACCGCCGCCGATCATCGTCGTGAGCCCGGCGCTGAGCGCCTCATCGACGAGCTGCGGGCAGATGAAGTGGATGTGCGTGTCGAGCCCGCCTGCGGTGACGATCCTCCCCTCCCCCGCGATCACCTCCGTCCCGGCGCCGACGACCATCCCCGATGACACGCCGGCCATAAGATCGGGATTGCCGGCCTTGCCGACGCCGACGATGCGCCCGTCGCGGATGCCGATGTCGGCCTTCACGATGCCCCAGTGGTCTACGACGACCGCGTTGGTGATGACGACGTCGAGGACGCCCTCGGCCCGGGTCGCGCGCGCCGACTGCCCCATGCCGTCGCGGATCACCTTGCCGCCGCCGAACTTTGCTTCCTCGCCGGCCACGGTCAGGTCGCGCTCCACTCGGATGAAGAGCTCGGTGTCGGCGAGCCTCACGCGGTCGCCCGTCGTCGGGCCGTAGAGATCCGCGTACTGACGCCGCGACAGTCGCAGGCTCACGGCCGACGCTCCCACGCGGCGAGCTTGGCGAGTGCCTGCTCCCGGTCCGCGCCGTCGGTGAGCGCGTTGAGCCCGAAGACGCGGCGGGCGCCCGCGATCTCGACGAGTGTGACGCGCTTCTCATCGCCCGGCTCGAAGCGGACCGCGGTGCCCGCGGGCACGTTCAGCCGCATGCCGAACGCCAGGGCCCGATCGAATCTGAGGGCTCGATTCACTTCGAAAAAGTGGAAGTGGGAACCGACTTGGATGGGCCTGTCGCCGGTGCTCGCGACAGTCAGCTCGACCGTCCGGCGGCCCGCATTCGCCACGATGTCGCCTTCGCCCAGCACGTACTCACCGGGAATCACGGGGTTCCTCCTTCCACGAGCTTGTAGTAGAACGCGCTCGGGTCCAGGCGTCCGTCGGCGCTCCGGGCGTACGTCGGGATGACGCCGGCAAGCGTCCAGCCCACGTCCGTGTAGAGCCGCTCCGCGTGATCGCCGCGGCGCGTATCGAGCACGAGCGTCGTCCGGCCGCGGCGGCGCGCGTGCTCCTCGAGCACCCGCATGAGCGTACGCCCGATCCCCTGGCGCCTCGCCTTCGTGTGTACCATGACTTTCATGACCTCGGCGCGGTGGCGCGCGTTCGGACGCGTCGCCAGGTCGAGCTGCGCCGTGCCGACCACCGCGCCCGCGGCGTCGCGCGCGACCAGCAGAACGCGCGTTCCCTCACGCAGTGCCGCGACCACCGTCCGCCAGTAGACACGGGCTTCGTCCGCCGCCATCGGCGGCAGGAAGCCGACCGACGCGCCGTGCTCCACCGCATCCTCCAGGAGCGCGGACAGCGCCTCCACCTCCCGCGCCGTCTCCTCGGCGCCCAGCGACTCTATCACCACGCGCACGGCGTCAGCGGATTGGATGGTGGATCGTCACGAGCTTGGTGCCGTCGGGGAAGGTGCCCTCGACCTGCACCTCGTCGATCATCTCGGGCACGCCCTCCATGACGTCGCCGCGGGTCAGGACCGACTGGCCGGCCTGCGTGAGTTGAGAAACAGTCTTGCCGTCGCGGATGCCCTCCAGGATCTCCGCCGTAATCAGCGCGAGCGCCTCGGGGTGGTTGAGCTTGAGGCCGCGCGCCCGTCGGCGGTGGGCGACCTCGGCGGCGGTGAAGATCAAGAGCTTCTCCTGCTCGCGGGGGGTGAGGTGCATCGTTGGACCTCCTTTTTACAGGGCACGGGCACCCGGGCTGTCGCCCGCCCGTGCCCCGCCGCAATCTCCGTCAGTGATTCTCCTGCGCGCGATCAGAGTCGTGGTCTCCCGCTCCGCCCCGCCCGTGCCCCGCCGCAATCTCCGTCAGTGGTTCTCCAGCTACGCGGTGAGAGTCGTGAGCCTCCGAGGTCAGACGCTCAGCAGCGCGCTCACCGCGTCGACGTCGAACGTCTGCCGCTCGCCCTCCAGGGCCACGACACCCTTATCCATGACATAGAATCGATCACAGATCGAGCGCGCGAACTCGAGGTACTGCTCGACCAGCAGGATCGAACGGCCGCCCTCCTTCCTGATCCGCCTCAGCACGTCGGCGATCTCGTCGACGATGGACGGCTGGATGCCCTCGGTCGGCTCGTCGAGGAGCAGGAGCGCCGGGTCGGCGACCAGCGCCCGCGCGATGGCGAGCTGCTGCTGCTGGCCACCGGAGAGATCGCCGCCGCGCTTGCCGAGCATCGCGCCGAGTCCGGGAAAGAGCGAGAGGACGTACTCCAGCTGCGCCGGCACCGGCTGCTTCCGGCGCGCGCCGAGCACGAGGTTCTCACGGACGCTCAGGGAGGCGAAGATCTCGCGCCCCTGCGGGACGTAGCCGATGCCGAGCCGGGCGCGCTCGTAGGGCGGTCGGCGGGTGATCTCGTGGCCGCGGAACTCGATCGTGCCCGTGCGCGGCACGAGGAGCCCGACGACCGCCTTGAGCAGCGTCGTCTTCCCCACCCCGTTCCGCCCCATGACGCACACGACCTGGCCGGTGCCGACCGAGAGGCCGACGTGGGACAGGACGCGGCTTTCGCCGTAGTAGACGTCGATCCCGTTCACGGCGAGCATCAGGCCGCCCCGCGGACTTTCCCGCGCCCGAGATACGCCTCGATCACGCGCTCGTCCGCTTGCACCAGATCGAGCGAGCCCTCGGACAGCACAGTGCCCTCGTGCAGCACCGTCACGCGGTGGCCCCGACGCGCGATCTGCCGCACGAACTCCATGTCGTGCTCGATGAGCATGACGCTGCACGTCGAGCGCTCCACGATCCCCTCGATGAGCGCGACAGTCCGCTCCTTCTCCGGTCGCGTCATCCCGGCCGCGGGCTCGTCGAGCAGGAGGAGCGTCGGGTCCTCGACAAGCAGCATCGCGATCTCGAGCCACTGCTTCTCGCCGTGGGAGAGCGTGCCCGCGAGGTCGCCCGCGCGCTCGGCGAGCCCCAGCTGCCCCAGCACGGTCACAATCGCGTCCTGGCTCCGCGGCGCGCGCCAGGCGCCGAGCGTCGAGACGAAACGCTTGCGGCCGGCGCACAGGAGCATGTTCTCGAACACGGTGTGTCCCGGGAAGACCGATGGTGTCTGGAACTTGCGGATGACGCCGACGTTGGCGATTGCGTGCGGGGACATCCCGAGCAGGTTGACGGTGTCCCGGAACAGGGCGCGACCGGCTGAGGGCACCACGTGGCCCGTGAGCACATCGAAGAGCGTCGTCTTACCCGCGCCGTTCGGCCCGATGAGCAGACGCACGCGCTCGGTGCGCTCGACGATCAGGTTGAGGTTCCGGAGCGCGAGAAACCCGTCAAACGACACGGTCAGGTTCTCGACATAGAGCAGGGTGTCCATGGCTCAGGCCGTGTGGTGGTTGACGCCCGACGCGGCCACCGCCGCGCGGGCGACGGCGCCGCGCCGCCCCGTCAGGCGTTTCTTGACCTGGGCAGCGAGCCCGATCAGGCCCGCCGGGAAGAGCAGAATGACCGTCATAAACAGGCCGCCGAGGATGATCGGCCACAGCCGTGGGTAGGTCCCGGTCAGCACGCTCCGGAGCCAATTCACAGAGATCGCGCCGACCAGCGCGCCCCAAAGCGTGCCGCGGCCGCCGAAGGCGACCCAGATCACGATCTCGAGTGAGGGCAGCACGCCGACCTGACTCGGCGTGATGATCCCGACCTGCGGCGCGTAGAGCAGTCCGGAAAGACCCGCGAGCGCCGCCGAGACGGCGAACACGAAGATCTTGAAGCCCGCCGTGTCGTAGCCCAGGAACTCCAGCCGACGCTCGTTGTCACGGATCGCCTCGAGGACGAGGCCGGTCTTCGAGCGGACGATCGCCCGCGCGAGAAGGAGGGCGACGACGAGGAGCGTGGCGCTGACGACGTAGAGCGCGCGGAGCGTCTCGGCGCTCGACAGCGAGAAGCCCAGCACGGACTTGAAGTCGGTGAGGCCGTTGGTCCCGCCGAGCTTCATCTCGTTGCGGTTCAGCATGAGCCACACCGCGAACGCGATCGCCTGCGTGAGGATGGCGAAGTAGGTGCCGCGCAGCCGCCGCCGGAAGGTCAGGAAGCCGATGACGGTCGCCAGGAGGGCCGGCAGCAGGATCGACGACGCGAGCGCGAAGATGGCGGACGTGTAGGGTTTCCAGAAGACCGGAAGCTGGTAGACCTGGTTCCAGATCATGAAGTCCGGCACCGGTTCGCCGTACACGCCCTTGCCGGAGGACTCGAGCATCATGTGCATGCCGATCGAGTACGCCCCGATCCCGAAGAAGATCGCCTGACCGAGCGAGAGGATCCCCGTGTACCCCCAGATGAGGTCCATGCCGAGCGCCAGGATCGCGAGAGCCAGGTATTTGCCGAACAGGTTCAGGTAGTAGTCCGAAACGAATCCGAGCACGTTCGCGACGGGCAGGCCGACGGCGAACACGGCGCCAAAGACCCCCACCCAGACGAGCTGGGGATCCGACCTCCACGAGGATGCCTCCGCGGCCCTCACGCGCTCTCCGTCACCGCGCGCCCCCGCTGCGCGAAGAGCCCGGTCGGACGCCACTGGAGGAACCAGATCACGATCACCAGCACGGCCACCTTCGCGTAGACCGCGGCGGCGGTGCCGCCGATCGCCGGCTCGATGAGCTTGTTCGAGAGGCCGATGCAGAACGCCGCGACGACCGTGCCCATCAGCTTGCCGACACCCCCCAGGACGACCACCATGAACGAATCCACGATGTACGTTTTGCCGACCTCCGGGTCCACCGTGCCGATCAGCGCGAGCGCACATCCGGCCACGCCGGCCAGGGCGGTGCCGAGCGCAAAGGTCACCGCATCCACCCGCCGGGTCGAGACGCCGAGGCACGAGGCCATCGCTCGGTTCTGCATCACCGCGCGGACTCTCAGCCCGGCGTACGTTCGGTTGAGGAGGACCCAGAGCGCGCCGAGCGCTCCGAGCGCCAGCGCGACGATGAAGATCCGGCTCCACGGGAAGATCAGCCCCGTGAGCACTTCGACCCCGCCCCGGAACCAGGTCGGCGAGTTCACGCTGGTCTGGTCACCGAAGTAGAGCCGCGCGCCCTGCTGCAGGATCATCCCGACGCCCCAGGTGACGATCAGCGTCTCGAGCGGCCGGCCGTAGAGGAACCGGATGACGCCCCACTCGAGGACCAACCCCACGAGCCCGGCCGCCAGGAACGCCAGCGGCAGTGCGACAAAGAAGTAGTAGTCCTGGTAGGCTGCGAACCGCGTGTGGAAAACCTCTTGCACGACATAGGCCGTGTAGGAGCCGATCATGAGCATCTCGCCGTGCGCCATGTTGATGATGCCCATCAGCCCGAAGGTCACGGCGAGCCCGAGGCTCATGATCAGCAGCACGGCCGCCAGGCTGATGCCGTTGAATAGATACCCGACGGCGTTGCGCTGGATCACGAACCGGTCGATCTGCTCGAGCGCGCTCCGTGCCGCCGCCCTCACTGTGGGATGGGTCTCCGTGGCGAGCAGCGCCTGGAGCTGGGGCACCGCCGCCTCCGAGGCGCGCCGGCCGAGCCGGTTGACGGCGTCGAGCCGGTCCTCGGCATCGGGCGACCGGAGCCGCAGCTTGGCGAGCGCATCCTCGAGCGCGACCCTCACGTTGCGATCCGTCTCGCCCTCGAGCGCCCGTGCCAGTGCCGGGATCGCCGAGGAATCGCCAGAGGCGCCGAGCTTGAACGCCGCCGACTGCCGCTTCGCGGGATCCTTGCCGAAGACCTCGAAGCGCTCGAGCATGCGCTGCACCCGGCCGAAGTGGGCCTCTTCGAGGGCGACGGCCTCCTGGCCCGACTCGAGCTGGACCGGCTGCCGAGTCGCCTCGAGGAGCGGCCGCCCCGCCAGGTCGGTGAGCCCCCCGTCGTCGGCGAGGAGCGCCATCCGCCCCTTCCACGAGTAGAGCGCCCCGTCCTTGAGCGCCCGCAGCAGACGCTCCACCGCCGGATCGCTCGAGCCCGCGAGCTCACCGAGCGCGTCCCTTTGCGTCCCCGGCGCGGCGAGCCGACGCGCCGCCGCCTCCAGGTCGGAACCACCGGGCCCGGCGGCCGCCCTACCGCCGGGCCCCGCGATCACCCATGCCGCCGCGAGGACGGCGACGAGGGCTCGCGTTACGACTTGTCCGACAGCCACACCCGCTTGCCGCCCACCACGTCGAAGGAGCCTTTGCCGCCATTGCTCCAGTCGCAGCCGCGACCCGGATAGGTCACACCACTCCACGGCTCTGGGGCGACCCAGCCCTTGGTCTTCCAAACTACGTCGAACTGACCATCCTCACGGATCTTGCCGATGTAGACCGGCTTCCACGTGTGATGGTTCTTCTCGTCCACCTTGTACTTGCCGACGGGACTCGGGACTTCCAGGCCCTCGAGAGTCTTGAGCACCTTGTCGACGTCGGTGGACTCCGCCTTCTGCACGGCCTTTGCCCAGAGGAGGACATGAATGTAGGCATGCATCATCGGATCGTCAGTGACGCACTGCTTGTCCGCGATGTTGTGACCCCTGCACCACTCTTTGTACGCCTTCACCCACTTGAGATTCTCGGGCGTCTTGAGCGACATGAAGTAGTTCCACGAAGCGAGGTGCCCGACGAGCGGCTTGACGTCGAGCGTCTGCAGCTCGACCTCGGCGAAGCTGAACGACATCGTGGGCGTCTTGTCGGCGGTCACGCCCTGGTTGGCGAGCTCCTTGAAGAACGGCACGTTGCTGTCACCGTTGATGGTATTGATGACGGCCGCGTCGCCCGCCGCGCTGAAGCTTTTGATCTTGCCGACGATCGTCTGGTAGTCCTGGTGGTGGAACGGCGTGTACTCCTCCGCGATGGCCGACTCGGGGACCTTCTTCACCTTCGTGAGATAGAGTCTCAGGATCTTGTTCGTCGTCCGCGGGTACACGTAGTCGGAGCCGAGCAGGTAGAACTTCGTCTTACCGCCACCCTCCGGCGACATCAGGTAATCGATCCCCGGCGTCGCCTGCTGGTTGATCGTCGCCCCCGTGTAGATCACGTTCTTCGAGCACTCCTCACCCTCGTACTGCACCGGGTAGAAGAGGAGGCCGTTGTTTTTCTCGAAGACCGGCAACACCGACTTGCGGCTGACCGACGTCCAGCACCCAAAGACCGTCGCGACCTTGTCCTGGAGCAGGAGCTTCTTGGACTTCTCGGCGAAGAGATCCCAGTTCGAGGCCGGGTCCTCGATGACGGGCTCCACCTTGCGGCCGAGCAGGCCACCCGCCTTGTTGATCTCGCCGATCGCCATCAGGACGACCTCCTTGATCGGCGCCTCGCTGATGGCCATCGTGCCGCTGAGCGAATGCAGAATCCCGACCTTGATCGGCTCCTTGCTCTGCGCGGCCAGGATCGTCGGGAAGCCGACCCCGGCGGCGAGGCCGGTGCCGGCGACGAGCGAGCCCTTGAGGAACTCACGACGTGAGCAGACGGACATGATGTCTCCTTTCGTGTTCGCCGGCATGCTCTTCATGCCGCCGGGCGGGACAATGGACTTCCTCAGCGTCCGCGCGGCGCCCCTGCCACGCTCACGAGGGACATCGTTGTCCACTCGACGGGGCCAGGCTGCAAGGCCTGTACCGAACACCCGGGCAGGAAAATCGGGGAGTTGGCTCGACCCGTTGCGACCGGTCTGCTTATTCCGCGGGCACGGCGCGCGTGACTGACTCCGACGCGAGCAGCGCCTTCGCGATCTCGACCATCGGCTTCCGGCTGTCCATCGCGGCGCGGCGCAGGCGGCGGAACGCCTCGTCTTCGGTGAGTCCCAAGCGCGCCATGAGTGTGCCCTTCGCGCGCTCGATGACCTTCCGTCCTTCGAGCGTCTGCCGGAGCTGGCGGTTCTCCGTGAAGCGCGCGATGGCGAGGCCGAGCGCGGGAGCGAGCTCCGCCGAGCGCAGGGGCTTGAGGAGGTAGGCCATGACGCCCGCCGCGCGCGCCCGCTCGACGAAGTCGTCGCCCGTGTGGCTGGTGAAGAGCACGACCGGGCAGTCGGTCGTCGCTATCGCGGCCGCGGCCGTCGCGATGCCGTCACCGTCGGGCAGGCCGACGGCGAAGATCGCCACGTCGGGGATCGCGCGCTTGATCAGCGAGACCGCGTCGGCGCAGCGCAACGCCTCGCCGACGACTTCGCCGCCGGCGGCCCAGATCGCACTGCGGAGCGCAGCGCGAGAGCGCTCGTGGTCGTCAAGGATCGCCACGCGCCAGCGCGGGGCTCGAGCCATACCCCGTCGCATGTGGCAAGCCCGATGCCAGACGCGGCCACGAGCAAGATCAGCAACTTAGCCGAAGCGCGGAGACCGCGTGATGCCTCGCCTCGCAGCAGCGGAGGCGGTCAGTGCTTATTAGAGCGGCGGGCACCCGGGCTTCGCCACGCCCGCCGCGCTTGCATCGCGCCCGCCCACCCGGGCTTCGCCACGCCCGCCGCGCTTGCATCGCGCCCGCGGGCGCGGCGTCCTCAGGTGGAGTCGAGCCGCAACGGGGCCGACGCGTGCCGTGTGGTTCCGCGATCCCTGTCGCGCGTGCCCGTCGGCTGCACTAAATATCGAAGTAGAGCGCGTACTCCCAGGGATGCGGGCGGAGCCGGACCGCGTCCACCTCGTTCTTGCGCTTGTACTCGATCCACGTCTCGATCACGTCCGGCGTGAACACGTCGCCCTTCAGCAGCCAGTCGTGCGACGCCTCGAGGTTGTCGAGCACGATGCTGAGGTCGCCGGGGAGCTGCTTGATCTTCTTCGCCTCGGCCGGCGGCAGCTCGTAGAGATCCTTGTCGACCGGCTTGCCCGGATCGATCTTGTTGGCGACCCCGTCGAGCCCCGCCATCATGCACGCCGCGAAGCTGAGGTAGGGGTTGCAGGTCGGGTCAGGCGTGCGGAACTCGATGCGCTTGGCCCCCTCCGACTTCGAGTACATCGGGATCCGGATACACGCCGAGCGGTTGCGCTGGCTGTAGACGAGGTTGATCGGCGCCTCGTACCCGGGCACCAGCCGCTTGTAGGAGTTGGTCGAGGGCGCGATCAGCGCCAGCAGCGCCGGAGCGTGCTTGAGAATGCCGCCGATATAGTAGAGACAGGTCTTGGAGATGTCGGCGTAGCCGCCCGGCTCATAGAAGAGGTTCTTTCCGCTCTTCCAGAGTGACTGGTGGGTGTGCATCCCGGACCCGTTGTCCTGGAAGAGCGGCTTCGGCATGAACGTCGCCGTCTTCCCCCACTTCCGCGCCGTGTTCTTGGCGCAGTACTTGTACCACATGACCTTGTCGGCCATCTTGGTCAGCGTGTCGTAGCGCATGTCGACTTCGGTCTGGCCGCCGGTCGCCACCTCGTGGTGGTGCACCTCCACGCGGACGCCGACGGACTCGAGCGCCAGGACCATGTCCGAGCGGATATCCTGGAATTTGTCCATCGGCGGGACCGGGAAATAGCCCTGCTTGTAGCGCGGCTTGTAGCCGAGGTTCGGCTGCTCCAGCGTCCCCTCCTTGCCGGAGTTCCAGAAGCCCGCCTCGGAGTCGATGAAGTAGTAGCCACTGTTGTAGTTCTGGTCGAAGCGGATCGAGTCGAAGAAGAAGAACTCGAGCTCGGGACCGATGTAAATCGTGTCGGCGAGGCCCGTCTTCTTGAGGTGCGCCTCGGCTTTCTGCGCGATGTAGCGGGGGTCTCGGGTGTACCACTTGCCCGTGACCGGGTCCTTCACGTTGCAGATGAGGACGAGCGTGGGCACCGCCGTGAACGGATCCATGGTGGCGCTCGACGGGTCGGGCAGGAGCAGCATGTCGGACTCGTCGATCGTCTGGAACCCGCGGATCGACGAGCCGTCGAAGCCGAGCCCGTCCTCGAAGATGTCCTCGTTCAGCTCGGAGATCGGGATCGAGAAGTGCTGCCAGAGCCCCGGCAGGTCGATGAACCGGAGGTCGACGATCTTGGCGCCCTTCTCCTTGGCGAGCTTGAGCACGTCCTTCGCGGTCATGCGGAACTCCTTGTCGTCAGAGAGTGATGGAATGGGCCCTTACCATAGGGGAACTTCTCGGCCGAATCAAGCGCCTCGGTCATGGTGGGCATGGGATTCAGTGAGCCACGCGAGGTCGCGCCTCGACGAACGTGCCCGGATGGCCCGAGCCGACGTCGCCGTAACCGCCGCCGGCGGCGTACGCCGTCTCGGAGTGCTGCGAGAGGTCGAGCCCGACCACCTCGTCCTCCTCGGAGACCCGGAGCCCGACCAGCGCGTCGACGACCTTCAGGATGATCGCGGTCCCCACGATCGCGAGCCCGTACGTCGCCACGACCGCGACGACCTGGGTCCAGAGCTGGCCCGGGTTGCCGAAGAAGAGCCCATCGCCACCGGCATCGTTGATCGCCTTGGAGGCGAAGAGCCCCGTGGCGAGCGCGCCCCATGTCCCGCCCACCCCGTGCACGCCGACGACGTCGAGCGAGTCGTCGTAGCCGAGCTTCCCCTTGAGATTGCACGCCGTGTAGCAGACGGCGCCCGCGACGGCGCCGATGACGAGCGACGAGACCGGGCCGACGAAACCCGAGGCGGGCGTGATGGCGACGAGCCCGGCGACAGCGCCCGACGCCGCGCCCAGCACCGTGGGCTTGCCGCGGCTCATCCACTCGGTGAACATCCAGCCGAGCGCCGCGGCCGCGGCGCCCGTGTTGGTCGCGGTGAACGCGCTCACCGCCAGGCCGTTCGCCTCCAGCGCGCTGCCCGCGTTGAAGCCGAACCAGCCGAACCACAGGAGCGCCGCGCCCGTGACCGTCATCGGCAGGTTATGGGGCTGCATCGGCTGGTGACCGTACCCCTTGCGCTTGCCGAGCATGACCGCGCAGACCAGCGCCGACACGCCCGACGAGATGTGGACGACCGTCCCGCCGGCGAAGTCGAGCGCGCCGAGCTTCCTGAGCCAGCCGCCGTCGCCCCAGACCCAGTGCGCCAGTGGATCGTAGACGAACGTCGCCCAGAGCACCGTGAAGAGCAAGAACGCCGAGAACTTCTTGCGCTCGGCGAAGGCGCCCGTGATGAGCGCTGGCGTGATGACCGCGAACATCATCTGGAAGAGCATGAACGCCTGGTGCGGAATCGTCTTCGAGTACGCGTCGAAGGGCTCGACGCCGACGCCGCGCAGCCCGACCCACTCAAGCCCGCCGATGATCCCGCCCCGGTCGGGGCCGAACGCGAGCGTGTAGCCCCAGAGGATCCACTGGATCGAGATGACGCACAGGATGATGAAGCTCTGCATGAGGGTCGCCAGCGCGTTCTTCTGCCGCACCATGCCGCCATAGAACAGCGCGAGCCCCGGCGCTGTCATCAAGAGCACCAGGGCGCACGAGGTCAGCATCCACGCGGTGTCGCCCTTGTCGATCTTCGACGCCGCCGGCGCGGCGGGCGCGGCCGGGGCCACGGCGGCCGGCGCGGCGGGACTGGCGGGCTGCTGAGCCCACGCCACGATCGCCGTGGCACTCACCACCAGCGCCATTGCCAGTGCGAGACTGAGTCGCTTCACGGGGTCCTCCTTATGGGCTAGAGCGCGTTCTCGTCGCGCTCGCCCGTGCGGATACGCACCGCCGTCTGGACCGGAATGACGAAGATCTTGCCGTCGCCGATGTTGCCGGTCTTGGCGGCGCCGGCGATCACCTCGGCGACCTTGTCCACGAGGTGGTCCGAGACGACGACCTCGATTTTGATCTTGGGAAGGAAGTCGACCGTGTATTCGCCCCCGCGGTAGAGCTCGGTGTGGCCCTTTTGCCGGCCGAAGCCGCGAACCTCCGACACGGTCATCCCGATCACCCCGATGGAGGTGAGCGCTTCCTTGACGTCGTCGAGCTTGAACGGCTTGATGATCGCCTCGATCTTCTTCATCACGCACCCCCCCGCGTCGCGTAGCTAGCAACCGCCGTGCCGGGCGCGATCGCGGCCGAGACGCGGGAAATCGCGCGATTCGACGACGCTGACCGGCGCGGCACGCCGCCCGCGTGCCTACGAAATGGGCAGGAACCGCGAACGTGCCTGCGTTTCGGGCGTCAGGGGTAGAGGCCTACGGCCAGGCCGCGGAGGCGGGCCGTTTCGAGCGGCCTACGGCCGGCGCTGCGGGAGAGCGCACGCTTGGGAAGGCCGCTCCAAAGGGCCCAGGTGCGAGGCGGCGAGTGAGCGACGACTGAGACGTACGCGGTTGTACGTCGCAGGGAGGAGCGATCGAGCCAGCGACGCAGATGGGCCCGTTTCGAGCGGCCTACGGCCGGCGCTGCGGGATGCCGTGCTTGCGCATCTTGGAGTAGAGCGTCGGGCGCCTCAACCCGAGCAGCGCCGCGGCGGCCTGCTTGTTCCACTTCGTCGTCTCGAGCGCGCGCAGGATCGACGCCCGCTCGATCTCCTCCAACGACCCGACGGGCACCTCCGAGGGCGCGACCGCCGGCGCCGCACCGGGCTCGGCGTCCGCGCGCTGGAGGGGCTCGGGGAAGTCCTCGAGCGTGATCTGCGGTCCGCGCGTCACGAGCAGGGCCCGCTCGAGCGCATTCTGGAGCTCGCGGACGTTCCCGGGCCACGCATAGGCGAGCAGCCTCCGGTACGCCTCGGGCTCGATCCCCTCGACGTCGCGGCCGTGCTTCGTGCGATAGCGCTCGAAGAACGCGCGGACAAGGATCGGGATGTCCTCCCGGCGCTCGCGCAGTGGCGGGACATCGATCGCGACGGTGTTGATCCGGAAGAACAGGTCCTGCCGCAACCGGCCCTCGCGCAGGGCGGCCTCGGGGCTCCGGTTCGTCGACGAAATGAGGCGGAAGTCCACGGGAACGGCCTTGGCGGTGCCGACCCGGCGCACCGCGCGCTCCTCGAGGACGCGGAGGAGCTTCGCCTGGAGCTCCACCGGCATCTCCGTGATCTCGTCGAGGAGGAGCGAGCCCCCGTCCGCCTCCTCGAGCAGGCCGGCCTTGTCGCTGGTGGCGCCCGTGAAGGCGCCGCGGGTGTGACCGAAGAGCTCCGACTCGATGAGATCCTTGGGTAGCGCGGCGCAGTTGATCTTCACCCACGGCCCGCCGCGCCGCCGGCTCCGCTCGTGGAGCGCGTCGGCGACGAGTTCCTTGCCGGTCCCGCTCTCCCCGATGATCAGCACGTTGGCGTCGGCGTCCGCAACCGCGGCGACGGTCTCCAGGACACGCTGGATCCCCGGCGCCTGCCCCAGGATCTCGCTGTCGGCGGCGCGCTCGGCGAGGCGGCGCCGGAGGGCGGTATTCTCCACGACGAGCTTCCGGTGGTCGAGGGCGCTCCGCACGAGACCGAGGAGCTCGTCGGGGTCGAACGGCTTCTCGAGGACGTGGAACGCCCCGGCCCCCTTCGTCGCCTCCATGGCCTTGCGTACCGAGCCGTACGCGGTGATCACGATCACCTGGATCGACGGGTCGCGCCGTCGGAGCTCTCGCGTCAGGTTGAGGCCGTCGCCGTCGGGGAGCATCAGGTCGACGATCGCGGCCTCGGGGTCGCACTGGCCGAGGGCGGCGAGCGCGTCGCGCACGCTCCCGGCCGTGCGCACCGCGTACCCCTCGCTCTCGAGCGTGAGCCGAAGCCCGTCCGCGATCGTCTTCTCGTCGTCGACGACGAGAACCGCGCTGCTGTTGATCTTCACGGCGCCACCACCGGCAGCCGCACTTGCACGCGCGTGCCCTGCCCGAGCCGGCTCTGGACGCTGAGCTCGCCGCCGTGGAGCTGCACGACCGAGCGCGCGATCGACATGCCGAGCCCCGTCCCGTCGGGCTTGGTCGTGTAGAAGAGGTCGAACGCCCGCGACAGTGTTTCCTCGCTCATGCCCGCGCCGGTGTCCTCGACCGTCACCGTCAGCGTCCCGGCGTCGGCCGCGTAGGACGTCGCCACGGTGAGGCGGCCCGAGCCGCCGAGGGCCTCGAAGGCATTGACGATGAGGTTGAGAAAGGCCTTCCGGAGCTCCCGCGCGTCGAGCATGAGCGCGTCGGGACACGCCGGGTCCCACCCGCGAACCACCTCGATGGCGGTGGCGTCGAAGCGCGCGGCCGCGAGCTCGAGGCACTCGTCGAGGAGCGGCAGAATGTTCGTCGGCTCGCGGTGGAGCTCGGGCGGACGCCCGAACGCGGTGATCTCGGTGACGACATCGGCGAGGTGGTCCACGCCGGCCGCGATCTTCGCGGCGAGCTCCTGGCCCTCGGCGTCCGCCGCGCGGCCGAGCCGCTGCTCGAGGTGGCGGGCATAGAGGCGCAGGCCCGCGAGCGGGTTCTTGATCTCGTGCGCGACCTGCGTCGCCATGCGGCCGAGCGCCGCGAGCGCGCCGCTCCTCAGGCGCTCGAGCTCGTGCGTGTTGCGCACGGCGATCGCCGCCTGCGACGAGAAGAGCGCCAGGAGCTCGAGGTCGTCCTCGGTGGGCTCGACGCGCGTCGGCGTCTCGATGACGAGCGCTCCCGTCGGCCCACGCTGGACGACGAGAGGTGCCGCGACGATCGTGCCCGCCTCGGTGTCGCTGGCCGCTGGGCGGGTGATCGGGACCCCCTTGTCCATCGCGGCGGTGGCGGCGGCCTCGAGCGCCTCCCACGACGGCGGCGGCGAGCCGGCGCTCGCCATCGGCACGAGGCGTCCCCGCTCGAGCTGAAAGACGACGCAGCGCTCCGCCTCGGTCGCCTCGACCGTGGCCTGGGCGACCGCATCGAGCACGCGCTCCATGATCCCGGATGAGGCGAGCGTCTGCCCCACCATGAGGAGTCGCTCGCGATCGCGCGCCCAGCGGCGTGTCGTGAGCGCGCGCTCGATCTTCGCGCGGAGCTCGTCGCGGACGAAGGGCTTCGTCAGGTAGTCGAAGGCGCCGCGCCGGACCGCCTGCACGGCGGTGTCGATCGTGCCGTGGGCGGTCATGATAAGCACCGGCAGCCGGCGCTGCTGCGCGTGCAGCGCCTCCATGAGCTGGACGCCGTCCATCGGCCCCATGCGCAGATCGATGAGCGCGAGATCGAACCGCTGCACCGCGGCGGCTTCGAGCGCGCGGCGTGGCTCGCCCACGGGAGTGACGTCGAAACCCATCGCCCCGAGGCGCATCGTGAGCACCTCGAGGATCGCCGCATCGTCGTCCACCACGAGCACCTTTCGCGTCATGAGTCTGTCAGCGGTGCGCGTGGCGTCGTTCGTCGCGAAGCCGCGAGACCGCGACATGTCGTGGATCGCCTGAGACGAGGTGCGCGTGGCTTCATTTGTAACGAAGCCGCGAGACCGCGACATGTCGTGGATGGCCTGAGACGAGGTGCGCGTGGCTTCACTTCTTCTCCCCGCCGCGCTCCAGGCGGAGGTCGAGTTGCTTCAGCCGCTCGAGGTCGGCCTCGCGCTTGGCGAGGTCCTCCCGAAGACGGGCGACCTCCCGCTGCAGCGCGAGGATCGACGCCAGGGTGGCCCGGCTCATCCGGGCGTGCTCGTCGTCGGCATACTTCACGAGGTACGCGTCGTACGCCGCGACCGCCGCTGCATACTCACCCCGCTGGACGAGGCGCTCGGCCTTCTCGAGCTCCGTCGGACGCCACCACGGCCACAAGGGCCCGGACGCGCACCCGGCGGCGAGGAGCGTCACGAGGGCAGTGGCCGCCAGCGGCCTCATACGCGCGGCAGGAGCACGGTGAAGCGGCTCCCTTTTCCTTCCTGCGACTCGGCGGTCACGCGCCCGCCGTGGGCGTCCACGATGCCGCGCACGATGGCCAGGCCCAGACCCGTGCCCCCCCGCTCGCGGTGCGCCTGACGGTAGGCGTCGAAGATGTGCGGGAGCGCGTCCGCCGGGATGCCCACCCCCGTGTCCTCGACCTGGAGCTCGA
>WNFW01000137.1_pt1 | contig 94718 bp, 78 predicted proteins | sample 5400131 | NCBI WGS metagenome assembly WNFW01 (sample SAMN13153362, study PRJNA577476) | soil metagenome | isolation source: 20 cm soil or saprolite under grassland replicate 1 | place: USA:California | collected 2016-06-15
AGGAGATTTTGTACTGCCTTATGAACACGCTACGCTTAATGATCTTGTGCTGCATCATGTCCTTAAACGCCTGTTCAAAGGAATCCGATGACAAATCTCCGTCCGCCAAAAATCCTGATTGGGAAAGAGGCAGGGCCGTGTTTGTGGCGAACTGTGTTGCCTGTCACAATAGCGATCCATCCAAAGATGGACCTCTCGGCCCCGCCATCAAAGGTTCATCGAAAGAATTGATTGAAGCGAGAGTCGTCCGCGGCAGCTACCCGCCCAACTACAAACCCAAGCGCAACACGAAGGTGATGCCGACTTTCCCCTACTTGGCGCCGGAGATCCCCTCCCTGGTAGCTTATCTGCGCTAGCGACTGATTACAGCAGCGCGAGCGCCAAAAGATAGAATACCGCCGTCAAGATAAAGCCGAACCAAAGCGCTCCCGAGACCGAGTCCAGGGGCTTTTTCGTCGGTCCCTGTGTTCCCACTAAAGCGTTGTATTCCACAGCGGCGATAATAATCAGCGCGAGAACCCAGAAGACACCGTGAGCGCCGCCTCTACCGACGAGCGAAGTGTAGTGGCTCGCTGCGCCTATAAAGAACAACATCGGGATTGAGAACACGGTGTTGGTTCTCGATGCCAGCGCGGAGCGCCGGCCGGCGCCGGCAGCGGTGGGCAAGGCCTGCCCGCCTTGAGCCACCTGGTTGGTCGATGCGATTACGATCTGCTGGTTGGGCCAGATCACCAGCCATACATTGAGAAACATAATCGTACCCATGAGACCACCTAGAGTGATTGTGACACCGTAGGATGACGTGTAAAACAGCCCTCCGCCCATCTCACCTAATCGCGCCAGATAGATGAGTATCCCTGCAAGAAAGGTAAACATCGCGCCCCAGCGGAACCACCATAGAGCGCGCGGAACGAGCTTCTGTATCGCTCCGCTGCGGACCGGCGCTTCGGTCTCCGCAAAAAAGGGCGTTTGAACAAAATTGAAATAATAGAGAAGTCCGATCCAAGTAATGCCAGCCAAAAAATGAATCCAGCGCAGGAAAAATAGAGTAACTTCCATAACTCGCCCCTCCTTCTACCCTTGACCCGAAGATCGACTAATACTTCCGAGTGCTTGTATAGTAGGCGAGGCTCATTTTTGTCAAGAAGAAAACCGGGAATTTCCTGGAGGAAATGGAAGTAAAATACTTTGGGTCAGCACACCGCGAGGTTCTCCCTCTCTAAGGATCCAGGTTGAAATCGGCTAATTACCAAAGCGCGGTAATGCTGCTTGACCTGGCCACTGAACTATGCCATTTTTCAACCAACTTTTCGCCGTGCGGGGCTTTCTGATTCAAGAAACAAAACCGAAGCTATTGAAGGCGATTTCCGCGATCGCACCCGGCATCGAACGCAAGATTCCCTCGCTTCAGGGGGCTGGCGATCCATTCAGCTATGTGAGCGAGGAACTCGAGCTCGTCGAAGACAATCTCAAACGCGCCATCCGTTCCCGCGAGCAGATTTTGACGGACATTGCTGCCCATCTGATTTACGGCGGTGGCAAGAGGGTTCGACCGATGGTCACCCTCTTGGCGTTCCTGGCTTTTGGCGGCAAGCGGACAAAGGACATCGTCGACATCGCCACGGCGATCGAATTGATCCATACCGCAACTTTGCTCCATGACGATATTATCGATGGAGCAGAGATCCGGCGTGGCAAAGAGTCCGCCTATAAAAAATTCGGCCTGAAGTCCACTTTGGTGACGGGGGATTTTCTCTTTATAAAAGCTTTTGAGTTTGCCGGAAAATTCGACGAGACCATCGTTCAATGGACGGCGGATGCATGTGCCCTTTTGACCGAAGGCGAAATGTTGCAGGGATTCTTTAACCGAAACCGCGCGGTGACCCTGGACGACTATGTCGAAATCGTTAAACGGAAAACCGCTTCATTGTTTCAAACCGGGGCAAAAATCGGCGCTTACCTTGCCGGGGCCAACACCACACTGGTGGATGAAACCGAGCGCTACGGATTGAATATGGGCATCGCTTTTCAGATGGTGGACGATATCCTTGACGTTGTGGGTCATTCCGAACTTTTAGGAAAACCGACGGGGATGGATTTGCGGGATGGCAACCCGGCCTTGCCAATCATTTTGGCCCTTAACGAAAGCCAACCGGCCGTGTGTGAGGCGTTCGAACGCTCGCGTCCGACGGATAATCAGATTACCATCGCTCTGGATGCAATAAAGGCAGGATCGGCGATCCAACAGGCAAAGTCTTTGTCCAAAAGCTATGCCGAAGAAGCTCTCAAATCCGTCAAGAAGCTGCCCCCTTCCCTTTACCGCAACGGCCTCAAAACTCTGGTACAACTGATTATCGAAAGAGACTTCTAGACCTCAAAACCGATCGTCATCCTGTTTGGATGAGGTCTGTCAGTTACGATTCCTACTAATGCTGGCCTTCGATCATTCGCGCGACCGCGCCGTTCAAAACATGTTCGACCGAATCGCGCGGCGTTATGACCTGCTCAACCGGGTCATTAGCTTTCGTCTCGATTCAAGGTGGAGGAACCAAGCCATTAAAGCAGTTTTGACGGTTCCAAACCCGCTGATTTTAGACCTCGGGGCGGGGACCGGCGACTTGACTTTCGCCGCCGCCAAAGCCGCGCAAGGAAATGGGCGAATCGTAGGTTTAGACTTCTCTCTGCAAATGCTGAGACTCGCTCAGGAAAAAAAATCCCGCGCGCCGCAGAGGGACAACACTTTTTTTGTATTAGGCAGTGCCTTGTTGGCTCCCTTTAAAGATGCCGTGTTCGATGGCGTCATGACGGCATTTGTCCTGCGCAATGTTTCGGACCTCTCTCTGCTCTTCGCTCACGCGTTTCGAGTCCTGAAACCGGGCGGCAGGTTCGTTTCATTGGATATGTTCCCGCCGTCAAAGGGTTGGTTTTCGATCCTCTACGGTTTCTATTTTTATCGCTTGGTCCCCTGGCTCGGCGGCTTGCTAGCCGGTGATCGTGACGCCTACAAGTATCTATCAGAATCGGTCCGACAGTTTCATCCTCCCGAGACCATTGCGACGGCAATCGAACAAGCTGGATTTGAACGCGTTACGATTCAGAGATTTCTCAGCGGCGCAGTGTGCATGCACGTGGGTGAAAAGTCGATTCATTCCGCGCGCAATGCTTAGAGTCATGCAAGGCTTTTCCAGTAGTTTTCTTATTTTCTTCTATCAAGTGGCATTAGGCGGACTGTTCGCGTTGGCAGTTACGCCCTTTCGCGAACTCGAAAGGGCTTTTTATAAATCGACCGGCGGGGTTCTTTTTGCTATCGGCCTGCTCGGCTTATGGGGCAAAAGCCCGCTTTACTGGGATAGGGTCACTCACGATTTTACTTGGCTTGCGGCCGCAGAGATTTTGTTTCACTTTTTCTTCACACTCTCTTTTGCCTGTTACCTATTTTCTCTATGGGGCGAAAGGCAAAGATTCAGAGCGCGAAGTTTTTCCACCAGCATTCTTACGGGTCTCACCGGTCTGCTGCTCAGCGCGCATAGCTTTTACCGCGCGCCACTCGTCTCTTTTGAGACCTTGATCTATCCGGTGAGCTTTCTGTTATCATCTTTGCTGCTCGGAAGCGTTACGGTGGGCATGCTCATCGGTCATTGGTATCTAATCGACACCGGTCAAAGCCTTGACCCTTTCATCCGCATTTATAAGTTTTTTGTCGTTGCGTTGATTGTCCAAAGTGTATTTTTGATCCTGTCTTCAATTCTACTGCATTTTCTAGGTTCGAGCGGCAGCGTGACAAACATGCAGCGCCTCTGGTCAAACCATTCTAGTTTACTGGTGATCCGATTGCTGGTCGGACAAGTCGCGCCTTTGATCTTATCCTATATGATATGGCGAACTTTGCTGATTCCGCATACCATGGCTGCGACGGGGCTTTTTTACATCGCGCTGTTGGGAGTTTTTGTCGGAGAGATCTTGGGCAGACAGATTCTCGCGCTAACCTTTCTCCCGTTCTAGGTTTGCCTGAATGGATTCATTGGAAGCTTGGGGATACGTCTTTATCTTAGTAACCCGTAGGCCGTTCGAGGTCCAGCCGATGTCATAGCCTACTCGCTCTCCTTCTCTCAAATCCTGGACTGACTTTGCCTCGCCGCAGAGAACCACGAGTTCAAATGAAAAAGGCACTTCTCGACCACTTTCCGTCCGTACAATTCCCATATTATTGGATGGGAAGAGCTTTGTGATCACTCCGTGGTGAAAGAGGTCGTCAGTCCCGCGAGAAATCTGATTTTCGTCTGGTACGCTCATGATCCTTGCTTATGCGGCCAACAAGCGGTGGCTCGTGGAGAAAGCACGGTGAAACTCGAACTCTTAACAAAATGGAAATTTTATTTCAGCGGCTGCTTTTGACTTGCTATCTTGCCCTGGAGTTCCATTAAGCCGTCAAGTACCGCCTCCGGGCGAGGAGGACAACCGGGAACGTAAACATCGACGGGAATAATTCGATCGATGCCTTGCACTGTCGCGTAATTATCGTAAAATCCACCGCTCGCCGCGCAGGCCCCGAAGGCCATCACCCACTTAGGCTCGGACATCTGTTCGTAGACCCGTTTTAACACAGGCGACAGTTTGTGATTTACCGTACCGATTACCATCAATAAGTCCGCCTGTCTGGGACTAAAACGCGGCAACAAAGCACCGAAGCGGTCGATGTCGTACGGTGACATCGACAGGGACATATACTCCATGGCGCAGCAGGCCGTCGCGAAAGGATATGGGAACAAAGAATACTTGCGAGCCCACCCTACCGCCTTGTCCAAACGCGTAAGGACAACGGTTTCAGCCAATAGATTTTCCTGGCCGAATTTCGAGTTGCTCGCAAAATTATTTGGTACCATCCTGCGGTTGTTTCCTAAACATAAAACTACTATTTTTCCGTAGAACACTCAAATCAATTCACAGCGGGGCCACGGGGATCGGGATAAAAGTCGGCCGTGACGAATTTTCACACATCCGGTAAGAAAGGAAGAACAGTCTCTGAACGTATACACGGAGTCGCTGTCTAAAAAAAGTGGCAAGCCCCAAGGTTATTTCGCCGGTTGGTTCTTGCCACTTATAAGGTATGTTAGAGTTTCACAACATTGATGGCCTGGGGACCTTTTTCTCCTTGTGCGATTTCAAATTCAACGGCCTGGCCTTCATTTAACGTCTTGAAGCCATCACCCTGAATTGCTGAATAGTGGACAAAAACGTCGCCTCCACCTTCTTTCTCGATAAAACCATACCCCTTGGAATTGTTGAACCATTTCACCTTTCCGGTTGCCATCCGTAAACCTCCCTGTCCGCGCGTACTTTATTTAACCGCATGCGGACATTAAATCATATGGCTCCCCAAGCCATTTCCAAAACTTTACCTTGTCTTGTCTTTACCTGTAATTCCGGTCACGGCCGGGGGGACTCAAGCTGTGATCCAGTTACGGAAGAGAAGACGCCCCGCGTTCTTGGGGTGCGACATTAGATAAACAGGACTATGGTTGTCAAGAAAAAAAATTTGCTACCGCGAATGCTAAAATGATAGAAGGAAAGAAATTCTTCAAGTCATGGGCCTTGGTAGCTCAGCGGCTAACTAGTATTCAGGAAGGCCTCTGCGAGGACCGTGCCCCTGGCTTAAAATGAATAAATTTGACCTCTCGTATCGCTTTAAGTACACTGATAAAGGAATCAATCTTAATAGAGAAAACAATCTTATATTGACTTTCGTCGAGTTTCCCATTATATATAGCATAGTTAGCCCTAATAATAGATGATCTTGGTTCAATGGTGGTTGATTGGGGATTACGCGAGCCTGGCGATAGAAAGAAAATGAATGGCCATTTATTCGGTACTCAATAAGAAAGAAATCGCTAAACTCGCAGACGAGTTCGCACTTGGCGACGTGATCTCTTATTCCGGCATCAGAAACGGCTCAGTAAACACCCACTATCTTATCGAAACCAAGCGAGGGCGCTATTTCGCCAAGATCGATGAAGTCAAAAGCGAGCTTGAAGTAAAGCAGGAACTCGACCTCCTTCTTCACCTTAAGAAGCAAGGCTTCCCCTGTCTCCAGCCGCTTAAGAGCAAAACTGGCAGATATTATTGGGATGTCCAAGGTAAGTGCATCACACTAAGTCGTTATCTAGACGGAGTCGAGTTACCCGTCGAGTCTCTGACGACGACACACCTTGAAACCTTGGGGCACGCTTTGGCTGATCTTCATTTGATTGGAAGGAGCTACAAGAAAGGTATTGATAATCGCTTTGGGTTTAACAGAATCGTTGCCATTTATCGCGAAGTTCGGCGCCAACTGCCTTCTCATCTTAAAAACATAGTTCGAGTCCTAGACGACGAATTTTCCTACCTGGAAAACTATTTGGATAATAACCTTCCCAAAGGGATCATCCATGGAGACTTGTTTCCTGACAATGTAAAGCTTAAAGGTAACCGGCTCGTAGGCATTATGGATTTCGAGGCGGCTTGTCGCGGAAAGCTCATCTACGATCTCGCCACTGCCGTTAACGCACTATGTTTTATCGATGATCGCTATCGAATCGACCGCTTCGAAGCCCTGATTTCGGGCTATGAAAGCTTGCGGCCTCTTTCGCTTCCGGAATGGGACTCGTTTCCCAATGAACTGCGTTTTTCCGCATTACGATTCACCGTCACACGGATCAAGGATTTCTACTTGAGAAAAGTTGAGGACAACCAAAGAATATACAAAGACTACAAGGAATTTTACGACCGACTTTTGATTCTGCGACGGGAAAAAAGCGGTGGCATGGAAGACATTTTACTGGCCATGGCGACCGGCTACGATTATCGCAAATATCAAAAATCAAAACCTTCCAAATGATTTTTAGCCGGAGTTTCCCCTCATTGCTACAAAATATCCTTCCCGGCCAACCCCTCTAGCCGCCGTATCTTGAACTGCGCATCGCGCCGGATCAAGCGAATGAGCGAGCACAGAGTCAGCACCGCCCCGCTTAAGAATAAGACCCTTCCACCTATAAGCACAACATAGAAAAAGTTTAGTTTGACCCTCGCGGCATTGTATTTTTCCCGGTTCTCATTGATCCGCCGGAGTACTTCTTCATTCTTTTGATGATCCAGCTCCTGAAAACTTCGGTAAGTTTCCTCTAAGCCAGTTTGAGCCGTTTTATGCAATAGGTTCTGATATTTGGTCGTTTCCACGGCTCCGACAATCCAATTTCCAATCCCCAGTACCAAACACATGGCCCCAACAATTAACAGATAACTGGAATAGATATCACGTGCTTTCATATTGATTGTTCATTTAACAGAACCAGACCTTACGGTCAATTTCTCGGCCGCGAAATCTGGGCCTCGCGCCGTTTGCTTGTTTGCACTCGCCACCCGACTAGCTTACCATGACAATTATGCGGTCTTATGTCATCGGAGATATTCATGGGTGTCCCGATGAACTGGTTTACTTAGTTCAGGCTCTTCCCCTCGAGAGCGGCGACCGTTTGGTCTTCCTGGGCGATTATATCGACCGAGGTCCCGATTCCAGCGGAGTCATATCGTTTTTACTAGAACTTCAGAAGGACCGGGGTGCCTACGAATTCGTATTTCTAAAGGGGAACCACGAAGACATGCTATTGTCCTACCTGGGCTTAGCCGGACAACACGGGGATATGTTTCTATTCAATGGAGGCAAGGCAACACTGGCAAGCTATGGTTTTTCTAAGGCGGAGATCCCATCAGATGAAGCGCTTTCACTGATTCCATCAACCCACATGGATTTTTATAGAAATCTTTTGACCTACTACGTCATGGAACCCTTTTTATGCGTCCACGCGGGCATCCATCCGTTAAAGCCGTTGAAGGACCAAAGGGAATCTGAATTGTTCTGGATTCGGGATCAATTTATCTATAGTCCCCACACGCTTGCCCATACGGTGTTGTTCGGACACACGCCTCAACATGACGTTTTCTACGATCTTCCCTATAAAGTCGGCCTTGATACGGGTCTGGTCTATGGTAACAAGCTAACCTGCTTGGAAACGACCGAAAAAGTCCTTTATCAGATTCAACGTGGCAAAAGAGCCGTGAAACGAGTCTCTATAGAATCAAGGTGGCCTACCTGACTTGCATCTTGATGCCTTGATCTTTTCCCTAAGCCATCATACTTTAAAAACGGTAAGTGGCGGTGTAGCTCAGTTGGTCAGAGCACGCGGCTCATATCCGCGGCGTCGGTGGTTCGACTCCACTCACCGCCACCAGATTTCCGTTCATGAGGAAAATCGCGTAGCTCGTCATTGGCTTTCCATTCTATTCTAAGAGCTTTTCGAACCTGCATAGAATCTATCAAGAGGTTCCTTAAAAACGACTTGTGTGAACGGCTTTGCCGATAGGTGGGTTGCCTTGAAGGCATACGGAGGCAAGCTTCAACGAGCGACAAATCGAAACCCAAAAGGAATGTTCCGTGAACTAGGCTGTAGACTCGTTTTCTATGTTGCGCGTTACCGGAAAACTTTTGCCCGGCAATGGCGAGATCGCTACTGCCCTCGATGTGAACGGCTCTTGATGTCAATGCCGTAAAAACTTTTCGGTGAGGCTCCAAGACTCGTTTATACGCCTTCGCTATATCGCCGACGTATCCCTCCCGCTCATTCTTGATAACCAGCGTATAGTTCAAGCAGCCGCCTCCCTGGAGGACCGCGCCACCTCCACTGCACCGCCTAAGAATCGGAATGGCCCTCGCTCTACAGGCTTCGACATCAACTTCCAGAGAAATCTTGTTTGAATAGCCGAGGACGACGAAGTAGTTGGTCGGCTCCCATACTCTCAAGACCTCTTCGCCACCCGCATTGGCTTCGCAAAAGTCGATCAGAGCTTCATCACAGGCGAGATTGGGCGCCGGATCCGCAAATGTCAAATCGAGGTATTTCATGAAATTCTATTGATTTTAGTCGTATTTTGTTGTGAGGTAACAGTTTAAGGAGAGCTCCATGGAAGCTGATAAGAAGGACACGTCGAACGGTGCCGTCGGTAACGGCCCGCGCGAAAATTCCAAAGGACTCCGAAACGACAGACATAGATGGATCGCTTCTTTGGAATATATTCTCGAGTATATTCTCAAGAACGAGGAATCGGAACAAGCTATTTTTCTCCTTGAGGAGCTAATCGAGAGACTCAGAGAGTCAGGCCTCAAGGTCCCTTACGCCGTCAATACCCCCTATATCAATACGATTCCTGCGGAAAAACAGCCGCCCTATCCCGGCAATCGAGAGATCGAGCGACGCATCAAAAGCTACGTGCGCTGGAACGCTATGGCGATGGTTGTGAAAGCCAATCGCCTGCATCCCGATATCGGCGGCCATATATCCACTTACGCTTCGTCCGCGACTTTGTACGAGGTCGGTTTCAATCATTTCTTTCGTGGAGGCGACGACAATCGACTCGCAGATATGGTTTATTTCCAAGGCCACGCATCGCCCGGATCTTATTCGAGGGCTTATATCGAATGGCGCATCAATGCGCCGCGATTGCACCATTTTCGCCAAGAGCTTTCTCCCGCGGGCGGCCTTCCCTCTTACCCCCACCCTTACTTAATGCCCGACTTCTGGCAGTTTCCTTCCGTCTCCATGGGGCTTGCACCGATTATGTCCATCTATCAGGCCCGTTTCCTTCGCTATCAGCAAAGCCGTGGCCTGCTTTCGAACGAGGAACCTAAAGTCTGGTGCTTCGTTGGTGATGGAGAAATGGATGAGCCGGAATCCTCCGGCGCGCTTTCCTTAGCCGGCCGCGAGAACCTCGACAACTTGATTTGGGTCGTCAACTGCAATTTACAGCGTCTCGACGGTCCAGTTAGAGGTAACGGCAAGATCATTCAGGAACTGGAGGCGACGTTTCGAGGAGCCGGTTGGAACGTCATCAAGGTTATCTGGGGCTCCGATTGGGACCCGCTGCTCGCCGCTGACGACAAGGGTCTACTCGTCAAACGCATGGAGGAAGCGGTCGACGGCGACTATCAGAAATATTCCGTGGAACCCGGAAGCTATACGAGAAAACATTTTTTCGGCAAATATCCGGAACTGCTCGATATGGTCAACCATCTAACCGACGATCAAATTCACAAGCTCCTGCGGGGCGGTCATGATCCACAAAAGGTCTACGCTGCTTACAAGGCCGCCGTCGACCACAAGGGATCCCCGACCGTCATATTGGCAAAGACCGTTAAGGGTTACGGCCTCGGCGAAGCCGGTGAAGGACGCAATGTTACTCATCAGCAGAAAAAGCTCAACGAACGCGAGCTGCGGGAGTTTCGCGCCCGTTTCGATATTCCGCTGGCCGACGAGGAAGTCGTTGAGACTCCCTTTTATCGCCCCCCTCTCGACAGCCCGGAGACCCAGTATGTATTGGGGCGGAGAAAGCAGCTCGGCGGATTTATACCCCAACGAAACGTGAAAGTACCCGCCCTCAAATTGCCTGACGCGAGCGACTACTCCGAACTTCTCAAGGGCTCCGGTCAACATACCATGTCTACAACGATGGCCATGGTCCGTCTGTTAAGCAAACTCTTGCGGCACGAGGGAATTGGAAGACGCATTGTACCCATCATTCCCGACGAAGCGCGGACCTTCGGAATGGATGCTTTGTTCCGACAAATCGGGATCTATTCCCCCAAGGGACAACTTTACGAACCCGTGGACCGCGAGACGTTGCTCTACTACAACGAAGTCAAAGACGGGCAAATCCTCGAAGAAGGTATTACCGAAGCGGGAGCCATGTCTTCTTTCATCGCCGCCGGCACGGCCTACGCTAACCTCGGGATCAACATGATCCCCTTTTATTTCTATTATTCGATGTTCGGCTTCCAACGGATCGGCGACTTGATGTGGGCCGCGGGTGACAGCAAAGCCAAAGGGTTTCTGTTCGGAGCGACTGCCGGCCGTACAACGTTGAACGGCGAGGGGCTGCAGCACCAAGACGGCCACAGCCATATCCTGGCCAGTACGATCCCTACCCTGCTTACCTACGATCCGGGATTTGGTTATGAGCTCGCCGTTATCATTCGCGACGGCTTGCGGCGGCTTTATGCTGAAGGCGAGGAATACTTCTACTATCTGACGCTTTACAACGAGAACTACGAAATGCCGGAAATGCCCGAAGGCGTGGAAGAAGGAATACTGAAGGGGTTGTATAGATTGAAAGCGGCGCCGAAGGGAAAACGGCAAAAGGCTCACATTTTTGCGAGCGGCCCGCTCCTGCGCGAAGCTTTGCGCGCCCAGGAAATCCTGGCCGAGCAGTTCGATGTATCAGCGGATGTATGGAGCGCGACCAGCTATAAGCTCTTGCGGGGCGATGCGTTGCGCGTCAAGCGCTGGAACATGCTTCACCCAACGGCGCCGAAGAAACAGTCCTATTTGGAATCTACCTTGCAAAACGAAGAAGGCGTTTTTGTCGCGGTTTCCGACTACATGAAGATGGTTCCTGATCAGGTCGCGCCCTGGATACCGGGCGGGCTGACTAGCTTGGGCACGGATGGTTTCGGTCGCAGCGATACGCGTGCTAATCTCAGACGTTTTTTTGAAGTGGATGCTGAACTCGCAGTCATCGCGACTTTGTCTGCACTCTATCAAAAGGGTTCGTTAGCGGGCGAGACCGTGGAGGCAGCGATCAAAAAGCTCGGCATCGACCCGGAAAAATCGTTTCCCTTCTATTTATAAGTTATAAGCCGCAGGGCAATCCCGCTTACCTTAACGTTCAGAGTCGCTAAGCTATGGATGTCAGACTTCCTCAACTAGCCGAAGGTGTAGAATCCGGAACGGTCGTTAACATTTTGGTGTCCGAGGGACAAGAGATTCAGAAGGACCAAGCCTTCATGGAGCTTGAAACACAAAAAGCGGTTGGCTCCATCCCCTCGCCTGCATCCGGTACCGTATCGAAAATTCACGTAAAGGAAGGCATGGAGGTGAGCGTCGGACAAGTTCTGATTTCCATTTCCACGGAAAAGGGCTCCACCACAATGACCAGTTCGGCTGTGACGGCGACGGCGACCGTGCAGCCGAAATCGCAAGAGGCGCCTCCCCCTCGACAGCGCCGGGAAACCGGTGATGGCGATCTTCGGATGATGGCTGATTACCGTTACGAATCTCAGGCGGGCGCTCCTCCTCCCGCTGCTCCTTCGGTTCGAAAGATTGCCCGGGAGCTCGGTATCGATCTGACTCGCGTCAAGGGAAGTGAAGCGGGCGGTAGAATCGCGCTCGGCGACTTGCGCGCTTACATTCAGCGGCTCCAACAGATCGCTTTCGAACAACGAGCGCCGATTGCCAAAGGCCCGGCGACGCCGACTCCCGCGGAAACGCGGCAAGCCGAAGCTGTTGACTTCTCTCAATGGGGACCTGTACGGCGAGACAAAATGTCGGCCTTGCGGCGCACGGTCAGCCGCCGGATGGTTGAATCATGGACTACGATTCCAAAAATCAATCAATTTGATGAGGCCGATATCACGAGTCTTCTGGCTCTTCGCAAGACGCACGCCTCTGCATACGGGAAGAAGGGAGCGCATCTAACGCTCACTTCGTTTCTTCTCAAGGCGGTCGCGGCTGCGTTGCAAAAACACCCGCGCGCCAATGCGAGTGTAGACGAAACTACCCACGAGATCGTTTTTAAAGACTACTTCCACATCGGCGTGGCCGTGGACACAGAGGCCGGCCTGATCGTGCCTGTCATTCGCGATGTCGATAAAAGGAACCTGCTTCAATTATCTCAAGAACTGCACGAACTCACGGAAAAATCTCGGCAACGCAAAATATCATTGGAGGAACTGCAAGGCGGAACCTTCACGATATCCAATCAAGGCAGCATCGGCGGGAGTCATTTCACCCCGATCATCTATGCCCCCCAGGTGGCGATTTTGGGCGTAGGGCAAGGGCAGGCCAAGCCGGTTGTTATCGAGGGCAAAGTAGTCGTTCGCACCCTGCTTCCTCTTTGTCTCGCCTACGATCACCGCGTGCTCGATGGCGCGGATGCTGTGCGTTTCATGAAAGACATCATTGCCGGCATTGAATCTTTTGCCGACAGGGACGTAAAAATTAAGTAAATACAAAATGGAACCGATCAAAACTGAAATTCTCGTCCTCGGAGCCGGTCCCGGAGGTTATACCGCTGCGTTCTACGCCGCAGACAGAGGCCAAAAGGTCACGCTCGTCGAACAGAACCCTCGGCTCGGCGGCATCTGTCTCAATACGGGCTGTATCCCGTCCAAAGCGCTATTGCACGCAACCGAGATGCTCCGGGAAGCGAAAGAATCCGCCAAGCGCGGCATCGCCTTCGGCGAAGCCAAGATCGATCTTGACAAACTCCGCGCTTGGAAAGATTCGATTTTGGAGAAGTTGGGACAGGGAATCAAAGGACTGGCGCAGAAACGGGGCGTGCAAATAATTCATGGGCGCGGCCATTTCGAAGCTTCTCAAACTCTCAGAGTCGAAACGGCACAGGGGCAAAAATTCGTCAACTACGAGAAGGCGATCATCGCCGTCGGCTCGAAGCCGGCCATGCCGTCGGCGTTCGATCTCGGCAATAAACGCATCATGACTTCGACGGAGGCATTGGAAATCCGGGATATTCCAATGGATCTGCTCATCGTCGGCGGCGGCTATATTGGAATGGAATTAGGTACGGTCTACGCCACCCTCGGAAGCAACGTAGTTGTCCTCGAAGCTTTGCCGACCATCTTGACGGGAATTGACCCGGATCTTGTGCGCCCCGTCAGCCGCGCCGCACAGAAAGCGTTCAAGGAAATCCGTGTCAACACGAAAGTGTTAAAGATGGCAACGGCCGGTAGACAAATCAAAGTGACGATGCAGATCGATAAGGAGCAACGGGAAGAGCTTTACGATCGCGTGCTAGTGAGCGTCGGCCGCGTCCCGAACTACACTGATCTCGGATTGGAGGGCACGGGGGTCACCAAAGATGAAAAAGGCTTCATCAAAACCAACCCCCAGCAGCAAACTGACGATCGCCACATATATGCCATCGGCGACGTCAGCGGCGGGGTCCTGCTCGCCCATCGCGCGGCCAAACAAGCGAGAATCGCCGTGGAGTCTATCCTGGGAGAGGCCAGCGCCTTCGAAAATATCGTCATTCCCGCGGTAGTATACACGGACCCGGAGGTTGCTTGGTGTGGCCTAACCGAAACCGAAGCCAAACAGAAGGGAATTGAAATCAAGGTCGCTAAATTTTTGTGGGGAGCCTCCGGCAGAGCGCTAACCTTGGATCGGCCCGATGGCCTGACCAAATTAATCCTCGAGCCGGAAACCGAACGGGTCCTCGGCGTCGGCGTCGTCGGCGCCGGCGCGAGCGAACTGATCAGTGAGGGCGTGCTGGCCGTCGAAATGGCCGCGACGGCGAGAGATATAGCAGACTCGGTTCATCCGCATCCGACGCTATCAGAGACTCTGATGGAGGCGGCAGAAGTTTTCTACGGTACCGCAACGAATACCCTTACCCGGAAAGATTCATCACAGCATTGATGGTAGACGCTCAGCGCAATTGTCATTCACCGGAGATTCAGTCATTGAGCGAATGCGCTATGGCGTCGTTTCCCAGCAGCGTACAATGTGATCTCGGTTTTTTTCTTGGGGTCTCTGGGCCTTATTAAACAACTGAGATATTTTGGTCTCCCAAACTGTATAAGTTCTTTCGGTTCCGGTCGAGGAACCGACCCCGCTGTTTTTGGCTCTTCTTCCTGAAGCTTATTGGTGGTTCTTGCCTTCTCATTTTTTCGTTCCATCCGGCGGGCAGTCTTCTTCTGCTGTTTCTCTCTCTGGGCCGCTTCCTTCTGGCGTTTCTTAAATGTCTCACTTGCCATAAACTCTCCTTTTTGTTGTTAAGCGATCTGAGCGAGGTAATCGGCGAGTTTCTTTTCTTTGATGACAAGAAAGCGATCTTTATTCGTCTCAATCAGCCCAAGGTTATGAAATCTCTGCATAAACAAGCTGATCCTTGGTCGCGTCGTGCCCACCATCTCGGAGAGTTCTTCATGGGAAATCTTCAGCTCGATGCGAATGCTGCGCGGGTCCTTCTTGCCCATGGTGCGGGCCAACTGTAACAACGTCTGGCCCAGCCGCTGTTCGCTATCCACCGTCACTAGATTGGCGATGACCTGCTGTTGGTCGGCAATGCGCACGGCCAGGTAGCGCACGAAGCCCTCAAACAGCGAGTCGCGGCTTAAACGCGCAAAGAACTGAGAGGAAGGTATTTGTTTCAAGGTCGTTGCTTTCATCGCCGTCGCCGTTTCCAGACGGGCGCCTAACCCGGATAAACACAGCTCACCGAAAATGTCTCCTCCACCATGGATGGCAAGGAGGCACTCCTTGCCATCGGCCGAGAGCATGAGGAGTTTGATCTGGCCGCTTTCAATAAAGTAGACCATCTCGTCGGTATCGCCACAACTATAGACGTTCGCGTGTCGCGCGATCTTGACGGCGCGAAAATTTTGCGTCTCGCGCTGCAACGAAGCACGCAATTGTTGTTTGAACTCGTCGGATTGAGGAGTCTGTTGAATCGTCATCATGTCTCCTTTCAATGCCCACGATGATTACAACAACGTCGACTTTGTTAAGAAAGCGCGGCATTTAACCTATGCTGACTCGGCAGGGGTTTCTGTCTAATATTAGACAATCTTGAAAAGAACTATCGCGAGGCCCGTGCGGACCTAGGCAGGGGCTCTCGGCCATGTGAGCTAGGGGATCGAGGTTGAGAAGCGTCGGCCCCACGCTAGGCGTGCCTTTTCCTCATTGTCGTCTTCCTACAGAAGACGACGAACCTTCGTGATCCTCACCAACTCCGCGCAGCCTGCAGCGCTTGATTGGAAGATATCCCGATGTCCTTTGTTGGGGTATGGCGTGCTCTAGCCCTACTGACAGCCATTCCGCACACGGTTATCCATCCATGTGCGCGCTATCTCGTAGCGGGAGTCTCAGCCTCGGAGGCATATATAAAGCGGTTATAAAGCAGTCTTGGGGACGGCCCTTTAGCAGAGACCACGTGCTTCTTTTCTCCCCTCGCTCCAACAAGCACTGGCGAGCGGGAGCCAAAAGCAATCCCCAGCATCGCGCCGAGTGGCGACAGATTAGGTAAGTCATTCGCGCCTCCGTCCCACGTCTCGATTATTTAGCCGACACTGCCTTCGAGACTCACGCCCAGAAGCTTCTGCGCCTCGACGGCAAACTCCATCGGCAGCTCCCGAAACACCTGTTTGCAGAAGCCATTGACGATCAGAGTTACTGCATCCTCCGGCGAAATCCCGCGCTGCCTGCAGTAAAAAAGCTGATCCTCCCCGATCTTCGAGGTCGAAGCCTCGTGCTCCACCTGGGACGAGCTGTTCATTACCTCGAGGTACGGGAAGGTATGAGCGCCACACTTATCCCCAAGCAGCAACGAGTCACACTGAGAATAATTACGAGCACCGGTAGCGCCCTTAATCACTTTCACGAGCCCCCGATAGGTGTTCTGCCCGTGTCCTGCAGAGATCCCCTTCGAGATGATGGTGCTCTTGGTGTTTTTCCCGATGTGAATCATCTTGGTGCCGGTATCAGCCTGCTGATAGTTGTTGGTGAGTGCCACCGAGTAAAACTCCCCGACCGAGTTGTCACCCTGCAGGATGCAGCTAGGATATTTCCAGGTGATCGCCGAGCCGGTCTCTACCTGGGTCCAAGATATCTTGGAGTTTTTCCCCAGACACTTGCCCCGCTTGGTGACAAAATTGTAGATCCCACCCTTGCCGTCCTTGTCGCCGGGATACCAGTTCTGGACGGTCGAGTACTTGATCTGCGCGTTATCGAGAGCGATCAGCTCCACCACCGCGGCATGCAACTGATTGACGTCTCGCATCGGCGCGGTGCATCCCTCCAGGTAACTCACGTAGCTGCCCTCATCGGCAATGATCAATGTGCGCTCAAACTGGCCCGTTTCAGCGGCATTGATGCGAAAGTAAGTCGATAGCTCCATCGGACATCGCACGCCTTTGGGGATGTAACAGAAGGATCCGTCACTGAAGACAGCGGCATTCAAGGCGGCGAAGAAGTTGTCGCTGTAGGGCACCACCGACCCGAGGTACTTTTTCACTATCTCTGGATGCTCCCGCACCGCCTCGGAAAAGGAACAAAAGATGATCCCCAACGCCGCGAGCTTTTCCTTGAACGTCGTCGCCACAGAGACGCTGTCAAAGACCGCATCGACCGCGACGCCGGTGAGCCACTTTTGCTCCGACAGGGGGATACCGAGCTTCTCATAGGTCTCGAGCAGCTTGGGGTCTACCTCATCGAGGCTCTTTAGCCCCTCAGCGTTTGTCTTTGGCGCCGAGTAGTAGATGAGGTCCTGGTAGTCGATCGGCGGATAGTGGACGTTGGCCCATTTTGGCTCTGCCTGCGATTTTTCCAGCTTCACCCAGTGCCGGTAGGCCTTCAGACGCCAGTCCAGCATGAAGGTCGGCTCGTTCTTCTTGGCCGAAATCAAGCGGACGATCTCCTCGTTGAGCCCGCGAGGCACGGTGTCAGTCTCGATCTCGGTAACAAACCCGTACTTATATTCCTGGTTGACCAGGTCCTCCGTCGTGTATGTAGCAGTGTTCATGGTTTCAACTTTTCTTTCTTGAGACTCGTTTCCCCTATCCCCGGTATAGTTCTTTTTGCTTTTTCTCTAATCTTGTCTTTTCCAGGGAATCTATACGTGTAGGCCACACCACTCTTATGTTTTTGGTTCATAGAGCCATTCGGAAGCTTCCGCCCCCTTATCGAATTCGTACATCCTTATTGGACGGTTTGGGAAAACATTATTACGTGGCCGAGGCTTCGATTGGGTCAATTCCGTCAGGATTCACTCGTCCAACTCCTAATGAGCTGGGCGACGTATTCCTCTTGTAAGATCGGGCCAGACGCAACCGTGCAGCTAGCAGCCGAGCTGCTCCCACTAGAGCGATGGAGCCAAGAACCGTGGTAGCATAACTACTAAAAGCGTTGCCTTTACCGATAACGATCCAGAAAAACAGATACTCCCCGACCATGGCGCCAACAATTCCATAGATCGCGTCTAAAACGTGTCCCTCTCTCACGACGTTTCCATGACCCTCTATCTCAACCGCTTTCCCGGTCAACCAACCGGTGAGTCCTCCGACTAAGATCTGAGCTATGACATTCATGAAATCCTCCACTCGCCCGCAAGTGTTCCCTGATAGTCAAGGCGGGCATCCTCTCTTTCAGATTTACCGCGCCTGACTTCATGAACGATTTTAGCTTATGCTGACGTCGGGGCGATTGCTGTCCAATATTAGACAATTTGAAATGAATTAACGGCGCGGCGACGCAGGGCCAGGGGCTCTATGCTAGGTAATTTATAGAGCCGTAATCGTTGGACCGCCGCTTAGGAATGTCCGTCAAGGATCATGCCTTCCTATTGACTCTTCTTTCCCGTTTCATCCTTGGCAAAGCATCGATCGAGGAAGATACCCAGCGGACCGCGCGCCGCTTTTCTCAAAATCCCCTCCAGCTCGCCTTTATCCAGCCAAATCCCTTCACAGCTTTCGCAGCGATCTAAGACAAAATCCATAAACTTATAGCTCTCAAGTTTCCCTGAACACTTTGGACAGTTCAGTTTCTGTCCTTCCCGCCTGGCCGCTTCAACCTTCTGAAACTCGGCCTTCATCCCCTCAATCAGTTCGTGTTCTTTCGCAGCAAAATAGATATCTTCATTGGCTCGCTCCACGAACGTTGTCTTTTCACCGAAGCGATCCTTGTCGTCTTCCATGGCTTTGCTCTCCTAAATTCTACGAATTGTCCATAGTCAACGCACATTCAGGTTTTCATGCTTTTGGCTGCTCCTGATCGACGTTCCCTTCGTTGTTTTCATTTCCGTGTGTATCTGCCGATCTCTTTTTATCCTTGATGCTGTCGATGCTCCTCACTTTTAGAATCGCTTGCAATGCGGGTCTGTCGACGACTTCCTTTTCCAGCAGCAGTTTGGCCAACTCTTCCAGTGCCGCGCGGCGAGAGATTAGAAGATCTCTGGCTCTGCTATGAGCTTCGTTCAGTATTTGTTTTACCTCTTCGTCGATGAGCCGGGCGGTTTCTTCGCTGTACTCTTTGGGACTGTACGTGGGCACCATCAGGAACGTGGCAGTCCTGGGCCCTTCGAGAGAGACGAAGCCGAGCTTCTCACTCATGCCGAATTGGGTGATCATCGTACGGGCAATCTCCGTCGCTCGCTGAAGATCGTTCTGAGCGCCGGTTGATATGTCGCCGAAGACAATCTCTTCCGCTACTCTTCCTCCCAGAAGGACACAGATCCGCGCCAGTAGCTCAGAACGTGTCATGAGATAGCGATCTTCCGTCGGCAGTTGGCTTGTGTAACCCAATGCAGCAATGCCCCTCGGGATAATGGAGATCTTGGAAACGGGATCAGCGCCAGGCACGAGCTCCGCCACGAGGGCGTGACCCGATTCGTGATAGGCGACGATCTTTTTCTCCTTGGGATTGATGACGTGGCTCTTCTTTTGTAGTCCCGCAACAACTCTTTCGATCGCCTCGTCAAATTCCGCCATCTCTATCGACTCCTTGTCCTGACGCGCCGCCAGCAACGCAGCCTCGTTGACAATGTTGGCGAGATCGGCCCCGACGAAGCCCGGGGTTTTGGCTGCCACGATAGCCAGATCCAGATCCGGAGAGAGTTTCACCTTCTTGGCGTGCAGCTGCAGGATTTTCGTACGCCCCTTGATATCGGGACGATCCACCAGAATTTGCCGGTCAAATCGGCCGGGGCGTAACAGGGCGGCGTCCAAAATCTCCGGCCGGTTGGTGGCGGCCATGATGATGACCCCTTGGTTCGGATCGAACCCATCCATCTCGGCTAAGAGCTGATTGAGGGTTTGTTCCCGCTCATCGTTGCTCGTGAGCATGTTCACTCCCCGGGCCTTTCCGATCGCATCGAGCTCATCGATAAATATGATGCTGGGGGCATGCTTGACTGCTTGCATAAAAAGGTCTCTTACCCGTGCCGCCCCGACACCGACAAACATCTCGACAAAGTCAGAACCGGAAAGGCTGAAGAAGGGAACCCCGGCCTCGCCCGCGACTGCGCGAGCAAGCAGGGTTTTCCCTGTACCCGGCGGCCCCACAATCAAAACGCCCTTGGGGATACGCCCACCCAATCTTTGGTACTTATTCGGATCTTTTAGAAATCCGACAACCTCGGCGACCTCTTCCTCCGCCTCGTCGATCCCCGCGACATCGGCGAAGGTTACTCCGGTTTTTTTCTCGATGTAGACCTTCGCCTTGCTTTTACCGATCTGCATTAAGCCGCCGCTTCCTGATCCCATCTTCCTGCCAATATAGCTCCACAGCAGAAAAAATAGCGCCACTGGAACCACCCAGGATAAAATGGCCGGAAGCCAAGTGCTGGCGACCACTCCTTTGAACGGTACTTTTGCCTGTTCAAGTTCGGCAGTAAGGCCGGGGTCCTCCACTCGCACCACTTTAAAGGGATAAAGTGTTTTCCCTTCCAATACATCCTTAGAGATCTTCTTTAGTCTCTCTGGCGTGAAAAGTTCCTTGATTGCCTCTCCCTTCATATTGCCTTCAATAGTCGTCTCGCCAATTGCAACATCAGCGATGAAGCCCTTATGGAGCAAAGACTTGAACTGGCTATAGTTGATCATCTCGACACGCGCACTGCCAAAGTAGTTTTGGATCATCAGGATGGCGAAAAATGCCAAGATGAAGTACCCAATGGAAAATTGCCGGTGTTTCTTTTCCATAGGCGTCCTGTTCTTCTTTCTCGCTTGGTAATTCGTTCGCAGGTCGGCGAGGAATTTCTTTAGAGACTCTCGCGGACCGGCTTTCTGTGGCGTTTTTTCGACCTGCAAGCTCGACATAATCGGAACTCTCCGGATTGCGGAGCTACGAATCGGTATTTTCATGAGTAAGTCAGCTTTCTTTTTTCTATGCGGAGAATTCTATTTTTGAAAAAGTCCAAGTCTCTTCGTGGTTCATCTGGCGCCTCCATAGAGTTCTCCTCTTCCAGCCGCTGTTTTTCGGCGGCGTCGGTGACGTACAAGCCGTTCGCTACCTTGATATTTTCCATAAAAATATTTGGAAAGTTCCGCCCCCTCGTCGAATTCGTACATTTTCCGCGGCGCGATTGGTGTCCCTATCGGATGAGCTCCTGCCTAGCCCGCGAACTCCCGGTCTGAGACCTGGTTATTTTTTACTAGCCACTTCTCCCGCATGATCTTGTCCTGGATCCTGAGAAGCCCCTCTGTCAGGGCTTCCGGCCGGGGCGGACAGCCAGGAACATAAACGTCTACAGGAATGATCTTGTCTACCCCTTTACAGACGGAGTAGGCGAGCTGAAAAAGCCCTCCACAGTTGGCGCAGCTCCCCATCGAGATGACATACTTCGGATCGGGCATCTGGTCGTAGAGGAGCTTGGTCCGCTTGGCCATTTTATAAGTCAGTGTCCCGGCCACGATCATAAGATCTGATTGACGAGGCGTCGCGCGCGGGACAGCGCCAAATCGATCGATATCGGCCCGCGGTCCTCCCGTCTGCATCAACTCGATAGCGCAACAGGCTAAGCCGAACAGCATGTACCACTGTGAAGAGGCTCGCCCCCAGTTAAGCAAGTCATCGACCTTTGTTGTAAATGCGGTTTCGGGCAACTGGTTCAATAATGACGTAAATACCTCCTTAGAGTTTCTCTTCACCCATGCATGAGACGCGTGGTGCAGGGATGGCTGCGGGCGCTGACTCAACGCTCGGCAGATGTTTTTCGGAAAGAGAGGACGGATTACGGGTGTTGGTTCGCTCTGAACTAACTATGCTTCTCTCTGTGACGAGGCCTATCTGCGGGCCGTTAACCAGGGATGATCGTCGTCTACATAGAGTGTGGACCTATTAAGTCCATGTTGCAATAGGCACTCCATCTTAGTTCATGGCGCCAAGTATCGTCAGAGCAGGACAGCGTGATTCAACCGTATGTTTTCTAGTTCTTACCAATACGCTCTACTCCATAAACACCGCCCAAGAAGCCGATCCGATACGTGCGGCGGGGGGGGATATCCACTCGCTCGAACTCTCATCCGTCTGACGCCCGTTGCAGCTCTAATAGTTACCCCCTTGAGAGCCATCCCCGGTACTCTCCTGGACGCGGATCAAAGCCGTATGGGGTTTGCCACGAGAGTCCTTCTCCACTTGCATGGCGACGATGTCACCGATCTTTAATTGGCTGACCGGATATTCATGTCCACGATACATCACGCGGGTCTCATCACCGTAAGCGACCACTGCGGAGCCCCCTCTATTCGGTCGCAAATGGATCTCTTTAGACCCAGTATCTACCCGTTCCACTGTAGCCACGATCTCGCCCGGGACCGGTTCAGTTGCCCTAGCAGGGAGTGTGTCTCTGCCCACGAGCACAGTGTTGTCGTTGCAGCCCGCGATTATTGTGGGCGTGAAACCCAGAGCGAAACACAACGCCGCACGATTGATTAAATTCATGATACTCCTTCCTTAGTAAAGGATGGATCCTTTCTCTATCTGCGCCTTGAAGAATCTCAAGTAACCTCAGGAGCGAAACCCCATGCCTAAACTGCTCTTGCGATATCCCGTCTCCAGGGGATAGCTGTCTAATATAATGAACGGCTTTGCTTCTTCAACCGGCCTTTGCGAACTGTTCGTAGTATCGGCCCGCAGACTCATAGACGCTTTCCTCGTCTCATTTAAAATTTCACGGGAGGCTCTTTATTCGAGGACAGATAAAGTGGAAACTAGATGTATATACGGAGATCAAAGCTGAAGGGGGTAACCTTATGCGGAAGCGAATAACCAATCAGGGTACTGGAAGTGTGTCACCTTCGAATCGACAGTGGTTGAACGTGGAGCATCTGGCTCAGGTAGAAGTAACTTCCGAGGCCGCGGCACATCCAATCGAGTCAGCATTGATACCAAGTGCTGGACCAGGCTGGCGGGCGGAAGAACCTGGACAGCAGACAGTCCGGCTTCTGTTTGACGAGCCGCAGAGGGTCAGGCATATACGTTTACTGTTTCAGGAAGATGAGCGGCAGCGTACTCAGGAGTTTGTGCTGCGCTGGTCCTCAGACGGCGGTCAGTCTTACCGGGAAATTGTCCGTCAGCAATATAACTTCAGTCCTCCCGGCTCTACCAGCGAATGCGAGGATTATGATGTCGAGATTGACCGCGTGACGGCGCTGGAACTGACGATTGTCCCCGATATAAGCGGGGCACCCGTCTGTGCATCACTTGCGGAGTTACGTCTTGTGTGATTGCTAGGAAGCCCTCATGTGAACGCTCGTTCTAACTGACGCAAGATCCCATCCGGTTCGCGCAGCCCAAGCTCCACAATCTCATCGGCGCGCGCTTGCGAATCGCTGTTGGCGTAGATGCGCAGCTGAGGCGCGTTTCCCGACGGCCGCACGTGCGCGAGGTCGCCATTGTGGAAATAGATGCGCACGCCATCAAGCACATTGATCCGCACAATGTCGTCGAATCCGAGCGTGGGCGTGAAGAAACGCGCTAACGTCGCCTTACGCTGCTGCCAGCCGCTCCGCCCAAGAACGCGCAACCGCTTTGAGCGAGACCCATCATGAGCACTAACACCAACATTATTTTTTTCATTTCAACATGGTTGGACCGATTAGGCGGGTTAAGTCAGGCTTACTTGAAGAATTTCAAGTAACCTCAGGAGTGAAACCCTATGCCTTGAATTGGTTTGACGATACGCTGACTGGGGATGGATTGCTGTCCAATACTGGACCGTCTTGAAATTAAATATCGAGATGCGCGAAGGTGCGCAGCCGCTCTAGGCGATTGAGCGAGGTAATCGGTGAGTTTCTTTTCTTTGATGATAAGAAAGCGATCTTTATTCGTCTCAATCAGCCCAAGGTTATGAAATCTCTGCAGAAACAAGGTGATCCGAGGGCAGGTCGTGCCCACCATCTCGGAGAGTTCCCCGCTATTTGACAAGGGCTCATGTGTTCCGTTACGAAACCTACGCGAATTGTGGCAAATGACGAAGAAGGCTTCGGATTACTTTCCTTGACAACGGTCCATCGCACCCCTAGTCTACTTGCTACAGCTCATTTTTCTAGTCTTGTGGGCTTGGATAATATGTCAGCGCGCGATTGGGATTTCCTGCTTTGGCAGCGAGCAAGCGATCTACTCCAGCAGGCAGAGCGGATCCAGAGGAATTTTTTACAAATCGCCGCTGGTGCCCACTATCGGGCATCTCACGGTCGAATATCATGCTGGGAACCTCCCGTTAACGTCGTCGAGACTGACGAAAGCCTGTGGGTGATTTCGGCCCTACCTGGGGTAGCAACTGATCAAGTGGAGGTGCGATTAGAGGGACGCGAACTTGTCATCGCAGGTGAACGACCGCTGCCAAGATGCTGCTATGACGGAGAACTAAAGATATGGGAAATCCCGCACGGTCGTTTTGAGCGGCAACTCAGGCTGGTGGGAGGCGAGAGTCCTCTATCGGTAGGCGAAATTTCTCTCCAGAATGGGCTACTCATCATCGAGCTAAAGAAACATTCATGAACGCTGAACACAACGAATCCAGTAAATCTATGCCGCGTCCTAATATCCCTGCGGGAGCCTTGGTCATCATACCTTTACGCAACCGGGTACTGTTTCCGTCCATGATCATGCCACTCATGGTCCGTCGCCCCGCACGGCTCCAAGCTGTCGAAGAGACTGTGCGCCAACAACTTCCTATTGGATTTGTCACCCAACGCGATCCAAATATAGAAGTTCCAGAGCCCAAAGACCTGTACGAAGTAGGTACCGCAGCGGATGTTCTACGGATGTTTACCCTGCCGGACGGTCAGCGTCAGATCTTCGTTCAAGGCCGCCGCCGCTTTGAGATCGGCGAATTCCTTGAGACCGATCCCCTCCTCATTGCGCGTGTCACCATGGTGGAAGAAAAGATACCGCAGACAAAGGAGTTCGAGGCGAGAATCTTACATCTGCGTCAAGAAGCAGCCAGGGCCTTATCGTTATTCCCTGAACCCATGAGCGAACTGAGCTCGATGATTGAACGGATTGAAGATCCCTTATCCGTAATCGATATGATCGCTTCCACCTTGCATCTTGCGTCTGCCGAGAGGCAAGAAATTCTGGCGATCTTTGACCCAGAGGCACGAGCCCAAAGGGTTTCAGAAAAGTTGGCGCGTCACATCGAATTGCTGGAATTGACCAGGAAAATTGGCGACGAAACCAAGGAATCCATGGATAAGTCCCAGCGCCAATATTTCCTGCGCGAACAATTAAAGGCCATTCAAAAGGAACTGGGCGAGCAGGATGGGAAAGGTATCGAAGTTGAAGAGCTGAGAAAAAAACTCTACGAGGCAAAAATGCCCCCCGATGTCGAGAGGGAAGCGCTAAAAGAGCTGGCTCGTTTGGAGCGCATTCCTGAGATGGCGCCTGAATACTCGTTAATGAGAACATACTTCGATTGGTTGGTGGAGCTGCCTTGGAGCATTGTTACCCCGGAAGAGATCGATCTTCCGAAAGCGCGTGAAATTCTCGACACCGACCACTACGGTCTCGAAAAAGTGAAAAAGCGCATTATTGAATTTCTCGCGGTTCGTAAACTCATGCCGCAAGGAAAAAGCCCTATCCTGTGCTTCGTCGGTCCCCCGGGAGTCGGAAAGACCTCCCTCGGGCAAAGTATCGCTCGGGCCATGAATCGTAAATTCGTGCGACAGAGTCTTGGTGGGGTCCACGATGAGGCGGATATTCGGGGGCATCGGCGTACCTATGTCGGGGCCCTCCCCGGTAATATTATTCAAGGAATAAGAAAAGCAGGCAGTAGAAATCCCGTCTTCATGTTGGATGAAGTCGACAAGCTCAGCGCTAGTTTTCAGGGCAACCCTTCCGCTGCGTTGCTGGAGGTCCTCGATCCCTCTCAAAATTCTACTTTTCAGGACCACTACCTCGCATTGCCTTTCGATCTAACACAGGTATTGTTCATCGCGACGGCTAACGTGCTCGATACTGTTCCGGGCCCTCTGCGTGACCGGATGGAGATCTTAGAATTGCCGGGATACATCGCGGAAGATAAGTTGGCCATCGCAAAGGGATACCTTGTTCCTCGGCAAATTTCTGAAAACGGTCTTAAACCGGGAGAGATTAATTTTACCGACGAGGCGATTCGGGAAATAATCACATCCTACACACGCGAAGCCGGGGTTCGGCAACTTGAGCGTGAGTTGGGAGCTGTCTGCCGGAGTGTGGCAACGCGCATAGCGGATGGGTTTAAAGAGACTATAACCGTCAATCAAGAATCCCTCGATGGGTACTTGGGTCCGCAAAAGTTCTTCAACGAGATTGCGCTGCGTACCAGTTTACCTGGAGTGGCTACCGGCTTGGCCTGGACACCGTTTGGGGGAGACATCTTGTTTGTCGAAGCTACCAAGATGGCCGGGGACGGTAAATTGCTGCTAACCGGCCAGCTCGGCGATGTCATGAAAGAGAGCGCGCAGGCCGCGTTGAGTCTTGTCAAATCACGCGCCGGGACAGTCGGCATCGATCCGGATATCTTCAGGAAAAATGATTTGCACATCCATATCCCCGCGGGCGCTATCCCAAAGGATGGCCCCAGCGCGGGTATCACGCTCTTCGTCGCTCTCGCTTCACTTCTAACGGGACATCGCATTAGCAAAGACGTCGCAATGACGGGCGAGATCAGTCTCCGCGGCTTAGTACTACCGGTGGGAGGGATTAAAGAAAAGGTACTGGCAGCCAAAAGAGCCGGTATTTCCTGCGTCTTGCTGCCTGAGTTGAACCGAAGAGATATGGCAGAGATTCCAACCTCGGGCCGGGAGGGGATCCGCTTCGAGTTTTTGAAAACCGCAGACCAAGCCTTGCTGCTCGCCCTGGAGCCGGAAGCCCCGAGTGGTTTTTCCCCTGGTGAAAGACTCGCGGCTCGTTCGATTTCCTAACAAATAAATCAGTGGATCGTGTGACGGATAACAAAGTTAATCCAGTTTACGGTCAACCAGCTCCAGCATAATATCTTCTCCTCAGAATCACTCGAGAAGCTTTAACGAAAGAGGAGATAAGCTGGCTCGTTTTACTTCCAAGTATCACATGGCCCAGACGTGCGGCTGCGGACCTCAATCATTTCAGTGGTCAGCGTCTGGATCCGACACTGCCCTTCCTTACCCCACGCTCTTAAAGTCGATATATCCGCGCTCCACATCCGTGTGGATCAGCTCCACACGGAGCCTGTGGCCGACGTCCATGCCGCCAAAACCGCTAACCAGTCTTCCTTCAATGGGCGGATGCAGAAGACGGACCCATGTGCCTTTGTCAGAAGCGCCGGTAACGATGCCATCGAACCGCTCCCCGATCCTTGATTCCAGCAGCATGGCTGCCGCGGATTTTCCAACCTGCCGTTCGACCTTCTTCGCCGCGTCTTCCTCTTGAGTACAGTGCGTGGCGAGCGCCTGCAATTCGTGGTTCTCATAGGGCAGGGAACTTCCCTCCATCGCTGCCTTCAGCAACCGCTGCGTGATCAGATCAGGATATCGCCGATTCGGCGCTGTGGAATGGGCGTAATCCTTGACGGCGAGACCGAAGTGGCCGGCGGCACTGCCTCCCGGAAGCTCGACGACGTATTCACCTGCGCCCATCAGCTTGATGACGGTGAGGGAAAGATCGGTAAAGCGGAGAGGATCAGCAGCTTTCGCCGTAATGAGGAATTGCTCCAGGGCCTTGGAGTCGGGCTTCTGGGGTAACGTGAAGCCATGGTCCGAAGCGAGCTCGATGATCCGGTCCCAGCGTTTGGGTGTACGGACCACGCGCCGCAGCGACGGAAACATCTTGGACGCGAGGTATCGCGCGGCAACGCCGTTTGCAGCGATCATGAAGTCCTCGATAATTTCTTTAGCCCTGTTCTTTCTCTCGGCTTCTAAGTCCTTGAGCTCATCTCCGTCAAACACAGGACGTGCTTCTATGGTTTCGAGATTCAGCGCTCCGTGCACGTGCCGGAGGGCCTTCAGCTTTTGGGCCACGCGGTCCTGAAGCCGGAGGTTTTCGTCGAGACCGTCGACCGTGCCGATAACTTGCGGCATCGGCCCACTACCGTCCAGCCAGCCGGCAACGCTGTTGTAGGCGAGCTTGGCACGATTGCGGACCGTCGCTCCATAGATATCCGAACTCTGAAGCGATCCGTCCTCCGCGATGATCATTTCAACGACGATGGCAAGACGGTCTGATTCATAGTTGAGAGAGGTAAGATCGGTGGACAGTTTCTCCGGCAGCATCGGAAATATCTCGGCAGCAGTGTATACCGAGGTGGTGTTGTGTTGCGCATGAGCGTCAAGCGCGGAGTGCTTCTTGACGAGCGCATCCACATCGGCAATGGCGACAAGAATCTTTGCGGTCCCTCCGGGCATGGCTTCGGCAACCGTAAGTTGGTCCAGATCGCGCGAAGCATCGTTGTCTATGGAGCACCAGATAAGGTTTTGGAGATCACGCGTCGACTGTTCAGCTCGTGTTGCACGCCCGCGGATACCGTCGAGCTCGGCGCGTGCCTGGAGCGAGAATTCGGGAAGAAGTCCCCTTTCGAGCATCGCCCGGCGGGCGATGCTTTTTAAGATAGAGCGGTGTTGTTTGTCGTCTGTATCCGTCATGATGTCACCTTCCTCGAATCCTCTATAGTGTGAGAAGCAGACACCGCATGCCGCGGTTCCTAACCCACGGCCGAGTCGTGCCAATATTCGCGCGTAAGCAATCCGAAAATAAGTCAGGATTTTTGGCCCATAGATGTTCTTCCTTTCTTCATGATCTCACGAAACGATACGTACAGATCGGATAGCCGATCTGCGGCAGCAGGATCACTACGAGCAAGCAGAGTGATGATCTCATCACGTTGGGTAAACAGCGCCTGTACTCCCTCTCTTTGTGCCTGCGAGAGGGCCGAATCATTCCCTCTGTCAGTCTCTGCCCGTAGGGAAGTAAAAAAGCCACTGGCGGCTTGACGGGCTGGCTCATAATCGCCCCGACGCGCATCAATCACTGCCGCTGCAAGGGTATTCTGTATCCTGGCCAGGTTTAATTGGTACTCTACCTCAGAAAGACTACTGAAGCATTCGCGAAACTTGAGCCACATCGGGACGAAGCCGAGCAGGAACGCCACGAGCAGCAGGACGACATAGATGATGACTCGCCGCGGCAAGGAATTAGTCTTAACCGGTTTAGGTTGCACATCGTCGCTCATAGTGACTCCTTTGGACAAGTGATAACTGCAACGCTTGGCGAAAGCGGATACTTAACCGGGCACACAGGGCGAATGTCATTGGACAAGGTTCGATCCCTGCTTGCGGCCGCGCAACTCGCTGATCGGCTCCATCTGGATTTTCTGAATCTCAACCAATCTTTCCCACGGGTAAGACAAAAGATCACGCTTCAGGCTTTTTTTTCCTCATTTCCCCTTCCACCATCTTGTACTCGAACAGCCGGCATTCGAGGGCGCCGTTGAACAGCGGCGTGCGCTTGGATGCGGCGAGGCGGATGAGCTTCGGCAGGCGCATGTCGGCGCTGAGAATATATGCCCGCCAGCCGGTAAAATTTTTCTTCAGCGCGTCGCCGAGCTTTGGGTAAAACTCCTCCAATTCCTGTTGCTCGCCGAGGCGCACGCCGTAAGGCGGGTTGGTGACGATGATGCCTTCCCTTGCCGGTGCGGAGATTTCCAGAAAGTTCGCCCGCTTCAGGCTCACCATTTTCTCCAAGCCGGCAGCCGCAAGATTGGTGCGGACCGATTTCAACGCCTCATCGGAGATATCGCTGCCGTAAATGGAAAGCGGAACACTGGGTTTTCGGCGAGCCGCGCTTTGCTGTATCAGCTCTTGCCAGCGGCGCCGGTTGAAATTTTTCAGTTTCTCGAAAGCAAAATGTCGTCCTAAACCGGGCGCGATATTTAGGGCGATTTGCGCCGCTTCCAGCAGAATCGTGCCGCTGCCGCACATAGGATCGAGCAGCGGAATGCCGGGGAGCCATCCGGCAAGGCGAAGAATCCCGACGGCGAGATTTTCCCGCAGCGGCGCTTCTCCCGCGGCTATGCGCTTGCCGCGCTTGAACAACGGCTCCCCCGTGGTGTCGAGATAAAGGGTAAAGTCGCGATCTGTCAGATGTCCCTGGATGCTAACATCGGGCTGACGGGTATCCACGCTGGGACGGCGACCCGAGAGCCGGCGGATTCTATCGCACACGGCGTCCTTGATTTTGAGGGTGACGAAATTGAGACTCGTGAGAGGACTCCTGATGGCCGAGACATCGACCCGTATAGTGAGAGCCGGTTCAAACCAGTCGTTCCATGGCAGCGCCAAAGCGGTGCGGTAAATATCGTCCTCGTCGCGGTAGCGGTCCCTTGTAACCTGCCACAGAACCCGGCTTGCAATGCGGCTTTCCAGATTGGCCTGGTAACATAGAGAAAATTCACCGCTAAACTGGACTCCACCCCCTACGGTGTGAATGTTTTCCGCTGTCAGTTGCTGCAGTTCTTCTGCCAGGAGCTGTTCCAGGCCGCGGGGGCAGGTGGCGAAAAATTTTTCCATCGGGGAATAGGCGTTATGCCGTTGTGCAATTTCGCGCAGATTGGCATCTTACACGAAATTCCAGGGGAGCGAATTCCATTACCTGCTGCCATCACCAGGACAGCAGGACGGTGATATAACATGATCGCCTCTCAGACAATTGGGCATAAAGCCGCTCATGCTTTGGCGGGCGCTTTACCTGTGTTCTTAGTGACAAAAGCGAATTTGAGTGTTTCCTTTTTCTCCCAGTGATCGGAGCAAAACAAGGAAAACTTAATGCGAGGAACCACGCTCTGGCGGGTTGTGCCTAAGATATCGATACGCAAGAAAAGACTGATTAGCCCTTTAGCTTTCAGTTCTTATCAATCCACTCCCTTGCTCTTTTCACGGCATACGCGTCGGCTTCACTTTCAGTCGGGAAAGCTTCGTTGCATTGATATTGATGCGATGGAAAATCGCTTCCCTTCCCTGTGCTTTCGGTTTTGGGACGCGTCAACGTATATTGGGGAACCCACTTTCCATTTTTCTCCCGCTGAAATGACTCGCCGCGAATGAGACAGTTTTTGTATGAAGTGCTGCTTTTCATCTTGTGGTCACCTCAAGTTAAATTCCGTTCAGATTTGCACCGAGTAACTTGCCTGCTTTCCCTCCATTAAAGCTGATTTCTCCGCACCGTGCCCACAAGGTATGCTAAAGGAAACTCACATCATCCGGGTTGCCGCCGGCAAACGGACCGTAAACGTCGTCCCATGGCCGGCATCGGTCGTGTAGTTGATCGTGCCGTTATGAGCCGAGACAATCTGCTGCACAAGGGAAAGTCCTAAGCCACCGCCGCCGACCTTTGTGGTTTTGAATAACTCAAAGATATTCAGACCCTCAGGCACTCCAATACCGCTATCACTGATCTCCAAGACCACCATTGGCCCAGCCCGATAGGCCTTAAACGTCAGGCAACCTCCTTTGCCCATAGCCTCGATAGCATTTTTGCAGAGGTTTAAAATCGCCTGCTTCATTTTTGCTGCGTCCAATTCAATCGCGGGTAAACCGTTCTCGAACGCAAGTTTGACGGTAATTCCAGCAGCCCGATAAGCTATTTTTTCTACAGCCAAGATCTCTTGGATAATTCCTTCAAGATCGGTTAATCTGAGGTCAAGTGTTTGCGGCAACGCAAGCGAGCGAAACTCCTTGAGCAATGAGCCTAAACGGTCGATTTCTCGCATTGCTCCGTGGACTGTGTCTCTCAATAGCCGGTCATCCAATTTCTTCTTTTCGAGCTCATTCTCAACAAACTGCAGGGAAGCGGAAACTCCGGTAAGGGGGTTGGCGACTTCATGGGCGAAGACCGCGGCCATTGTCCCCAACAAGGCCAACTGTTCTCTCTCTCGCGTCTTTTGCGCCGGCTGTTTTTTATCCGTCAAATTATAATTTACCTCCAGGATCTCCATAGGCCCCCCGTTGAGGCTCTGGCGCAGTGACCAGTGGCTCGCAACGACAATCTTTCTCCCATCCTTTCTTGTTTGGACCAGCTCTCCACTCCAGCAACCGGTGCGGCGAAGCTTAGCTTTAATCTCTCGGGCCGGCTCGGGGAGTTCCGTCTCCAGAAGGTTGTAAACAAGTTTCCCCATCGCGGTTTTCTTGGACCAACCATAAAGTCTGTGTGCGCCGCGATTCCAAAAAACGATCCGGCCGCTGCTGAAGCGACGTATGAGAATAGCATCGTGGCTAAGGAGCAGGTGTCGAGCCTGCTTCCCGAGGATCTCCTCGACGAGATTGTTGTTATGGATCTGATCTTGACGGCTTTGGCACACCACTAACCTCAACCCGCTTGCATTTACCCTCCCATTCTTCGCTTCGGCAAAACGTTTATTGGAAGCAATACCGAATGTAATGTCGTCATATGTCCGTTCCATGAGATTTTCCTCTTTTGAACGTCCTTCTGAATTTGCAGAGACAACAGAAGCGCGGAGTTCTTCCCACGACCGATGATTCACTTGGTGATTCGCAGCGAAAGGTTAATCAACCATCCGAAAGTGATCGGCGGGGCAGAACTGTATGTATCGCGGGATCAGTCCTTAGGCGCGGAACTGGGGTGACATCTGCGCCTATGTCTCCATGACATCATCATTCTATGACGACTCGTAAGCGGTTGTTGTCTCATATGAAGCATTGACGACGATCAAAAGCATGATCAACCGTCAAAAACGGGCATAAGGCGGTTGTTAAGTTTTTAGCGGATTCTTTATCCGCCTTCGTAAAGCCAATTGAGAATTCCGCGAATGCTGCCGGTTGCCAGGGCAATGCACGTATCCGCCGCGCCGTAATACAGATGGATGGTGTCGCCATCGGACGCAAGGGTGTAGCCACAAGGAAAGACGACGTTGTCCACATCTCCGCGTCGCTCATACCGTTCTTCCGGGCCGAAGATCCACTCGTCACCGCGTTTCAGGCAGCATCCCGGCTCCTGCAAATCAAACAGCGCTAGACCCAGTCGGTAAATGCAACCCGCTGGTGTCTGCCGCACGCCGTGGTAAATCACCAGCCAACCTTGCGGAGTTTCGATGGGCGGTGACGAGAGGCCGATTTTATTCGCATCCCACCATCCGCCGCGCCGGGCTTCCAGCATCAGCTTGTGGCTGCCCCAGTGCCGCAGGTCGGGCGAATAGGACATCCACATGTGCGCGCCGGGAGCGCTGACCGGGCGATGGATCAAAGCCCACTGGCCGCCGATACGATGAGGAAACAAAGCAGCATCTTTATCTTCCGGCGCCATGATCATCCCATAGCGCTCGAAGTGCTCGAAATCTTTCGTGAGCGCAAGCGCCACGCCGGGTCCGACACCAGAGTAGGCGGTATAAACGATGCCATACTTGCTTAATTCGGGGAGGTAGGTGATGCGCGGGTCTTCAATGCCCCACAGTTCCTCCGGAAAGTGTTCCGGGTCGGGAATTAGCGTGGACTGGGAGTCAATCTGCCAGCTATCCACACCGTTGGCGGAACGGGCGACACACAAGTGGGAATGGCCGCGCCGATCCTCCACGCGGCACAGTAGCAGGGTGGTCCCATCCGGCAGCAATGTGGCGCCCGGGTTAAACACGCTATTGGCCGGATAGGGCCAAGCGGCGGGGGTCAAAATGGGATTATGCGGATGACGGCGAAAGATTTCGGGGTGTTGGTTGCTCACTAGGATTGTACCTCCACAGATGGAAGGGCATTGTCCGCCAGACGCAGCTCCAGCAGGGCCTGGAGAAAGGCTAGCGTAGACTCCGCGCCTTGATTCTCGTTCGCGCGGTCGGGATGCAGACCGTCTCGACAACCGCCTGTCATCGGGTCATAAATGGGAAGGTTTAGATCATTGCGCCCAAGGAACCACTCGAAAGGCCGTCGGGCTTCCTTCCGCCAACGCTTGTCTCCCGTGATCCGGGCCGCTTCGAGGCACGCGGATACCATGGCTTGCGCCTCCACCGGCTGTTGATCGAACCGCGCACGCTTACCGCCCTGCTGATAAAAACCGTTGGATCCGATGGGAACAAAATGACCCCCAGCCTCTTCAGCGCGCTGCAAGTCGGCCAGCCACATAAGCGACTCCAGCCCGGCCTCGGTCATTGCTTTATTCGGCATCGATTGGCCGCACATGAGCAACGCATGTGGCAGCGCGGCGTTACAATAGGTCAGCACTTCTTCGTACCATCGCCATTGGTCCGAGCGATGGCTTTGATATAACGCCAGCAGCCGCCCGGACAATTCCTCCCGGACCTGGCCTGCCATGCGGTCGCCGGCAAACCGTTGTAGATACTCGTGGATGCCGATCAGCGAGAAGGCCCACGCCCGCGGGCTGGTCGTGTCGAGAATGGCGGGCAAGGCCTGCTCGAATAACCAGCCGGCCATACTGTGTAAGGCCGGCGTGTTAGAGCGGCCCAACACTGTGCCCAAGGCGCACAGCGTGCGGCCGTGGCAATCGTCTGAGCCGCCAGCTTCCAGCCAGCGGCGCTGGTAATCCATAAAGTTGCGAAAGCGTCCGGTTTCAGCGTTGAACGCATACCAGACGAAGGCGAGATAACGGGAAGCCAATTCCAATGCCTCTCCGTTGCCGAGTTCCTCTAGAAGAGTGCTCACCATCAGAGCGCGGGCGTTGTCGTCAGTACAATACCCCTCGTGATAGTTGGGCACCGTGAAAATGGCGTGTTGCAACATGCCGGTCTCGTCCGCCATGTGGCGCAAGTGATCGAGTTTGAGGGGGGGCAGATCGCCCGGATATGTGTCTAGCGCTTTCACTGTGAAGCCGGGCGGGGTGAAATGCCAGCGTTCAACTCGGGCGCGTTCAAAACTCTTCATGTAGCGTCGCGCGACCTGCGGCCAGATCATCGTCCGCCCATGAAGATAGGCGCGCTTGCGCATCCCGTGACGCTTCGGCTCGTTGTCCAACAGGTCAATCACTTGCTCGGCCAACGCCGCCGGATCGCGGAACGGCACCAGCACACCCCGTTCTTCGGCTAGCATTTCTTCCGCATACCAATAGGGTGTCGAAATCACCGCCTTGCCCGCCCCCAGCGTGTAAGCCAGTGTGCCAGAGACGATTTGCGCCGGGTTGAGATAGGGCGTGATATAAATGTCCGCCGCGCCGATGAAGTTAACGAGTTCCTCCAAACTGACAAATCGGTTGTAGAAGATCACCTGACCTTCCACGCCTTTTTCTTGGGCCATCCATTGTAAAGACAACCGATAAGTTTCGCCTTCGTGCCGCATGACGTGGGGATGGGTTGCGCCGACGACGATGTACACCACGTTTGGATATCGCGCCAAAATAGCGGGCAGAGCGGCGATGACGTTTTCGATTCCTTTGTTCGCTGAGAGCAAGCCAAAGCTGAGTAAGACGATTTTACCCTCGACTCCAAACAGGTCTTTGTGAAAACTCGGGTCTACAAACGGCACATCGGGAATGCCGTGTGGAATCAGATCAATCTTCTCCGGCAGCACATGATAGATCTCTTGCAAGAATTCAGCGCCGCGCTCACTCATGACGACCAACCGATCTGACAGCGCTGCGACTTCTTCCAACGCCCGCCGTTGATCTGGGTTGGGGTTCTGCAGAATGGTGTGCAAGGTCGTGACGATGGGCATGCGCAATTCACGTAAGAGGGGCAAAATGTGACTGCCCGCGCGCCCACCGAAGATGCCATATTCGTGTTGCAGGCAGACGAGATCTACATTGTTGGTGTGCAAGAAGTCGGCGGCGCGGAGATAAGAGTCAATATCCTTCTCCGCCAGGACAAATCGAACGCGCGCCGGATAGGCGTAGCCGGTCTCGATGTCGTTGACGGGCAAGGCAATACACGTTGTTCCACCGTATTCGGCAGCGATGGCCTCACACAAGTCGGTAGTGAACGTAGCAATACCGCACTGGCGCGGCAAATAATTGCCGATAAACCCAATACGGCTGATCGTTGAAGTTGCATTGGTTGAGCTGTGTTCCATGACAAACATCTCCTTCCGGGCAGTCGCTACTCGCCGTCTTCAGTTATTTGCCGGCCCATGAGCGGAAAGAGACGGGGTTACCCTAGGGACCGCCTCTGCGATATTCGGTCAAGCGAGACTGCGTGTGTTTTATTTTGACGTGGGTGTCGTGCCTGCGTTGATGACTATATCAGACGCGATGGATAAAGATACTCCCGCCAAACTATTTTCCGAATGAAGCTTTAAGTGACGGGAAAGAGCTGTGTGTAACAAGCCCAGAGCCATCTCAAAAGATATATACCCACTAACGGGGCGACCTGATTTCCATTTCTAACCCGTTTGGATCTTTCACGAAGATCGTCGTGAGTTTTCCCGACGGGTCGCGATTTTCGCGGACGATCTGGGCGCCTTTTTCTTTGAACTCCTTGGCGACTTGGTCGACATCGTCGGTGACGAAGCCGTAGTGATGCACGCCGGCCTCGCCGGCTGACTCCATCAGCTGAATTGAAGGCGAGCCGGCAATCTTCATAAAGCAGAAGCCATAGCCCGCCGCGCCTTTTCTTATCGCCGTCGGCTGGCCGCCGAAGAATTTTTCATAAAATTTTATCGATTCATTGATGTCCTTACAGTAGATCGCCACGTGCTCCAATTGATAGTTCATGGTTCCTCCTTCGTCTTTTCTTTCTAGCTGGAACCGCCGTGATCCGTCAAGCACGGCGACCCATGGCGTCGCAAACCCGGAACACCGCCGCGCGTCCACAAATTTTTGAAGCTTTCTTGACTTAAATATTTCGCAACCATAAAGTGGCTAGACCAAAGGTTCAAAAGTTGTCTCAAAAGAGACACATCAATGACCAGATCGAATCACACGAATCATCGCCAGGGACTTTCAAAGGCGCCTACCGGTATTCACGGCCTTGATGAAATTACATTCGGTGGGCTGCCGAAGGGTCGCACGACCTTGATCTGCGGCAGTGCTGGCTGCGGTAAGACCATTCTGTCGTTGGAGTTCCTGATCCGGGGTGCGCTTCGATACAACGAGCCCGGCGTTTTTATCGCCTTCGAAGAAACCGCCGAGGAGCTGGCCAAGAACGTTGCTTCACTGGGCTACGATCTGAATGATCTGATCAAGCGTCAGAAATTGATCGTCGATTACATTCATCTAGAAAGAAGCGAGATCGAAGAAACCGGCGAATACGATCTCGAGGGTTTGTTCTTGCGCCTCGGTCATGCGATCGACTCCATCGGCGCAAAACGGGTCGCCATCGATACCATCGAGGCGATCTTTGCCGCATTCACCAATACCTTCATTCTGCGAAACGAGCTGCGCCGGCTGTTTCGCTGGCTCAAAGAAAAAGGCGTCACCGCAATCGTTACTGGCGAGCGGGGCACCGGAGCACTGACGCGCCATGGGCTGGAAGAGTACGTATCGGACTGCGTGATCCTCCTCGACCATCGCGTTATAAACCAGATTTCCACCCGTCGGCTGCGAATTATCAAGTACCGCGGCTCTTCGCACGGCGCTAATGAGTACCCGTTTCTAATCGATGCCGGGGGTGTCTCGGTTCTTCCCATCACGTCGCTCGGGTTGAATCATGAGGTTAGCAACGGACGGATTTCGAGCGGTATCCCCAGTCTCGACGCCATGCTGGGTGGAAAAGGATACTATCGCGGCAGCAGCATTTTGGTTTCCGGAACCGCAGGCACCGGGAAGAGCAGCGTGTGCGCTCATTTTGTCGACGCCGCGTGCCGGCGCCGGGAGCGCTCTCTCTACATTGCCTCCGAAGAATCCCCGAAGCAATTCATGCGTAACATGCGCTCCATCAGAATAAACTTGAATCCATGGGTCGAAAAGGGACTGCTGCGGTTTCATGCACTGCGCTCCACTTTTTACAGCCTGGAGATGCATCTCGCGGTTTGGCATAAGATCATCAATGAATTTAAGCCCCAGGTAGTCGTGGTGGATCCGATCACTACCTTCATTTCCGAGGGCGATCCAAATGAAGTCAAGGCGATGCTCACGCGCCTGATCGATTTATTGAAAATGCGCCAGATTACCGGCATGTTTACGAGCCTCACGTTTGGCGCGCATCACAATCTGGAGCAATCAGAGGTCGGCATCTCATCGATTATGGACACCTGGCTGTTGCTGCGCGATATCGAAACGACCAGCGAGCGCAACCGCGGTTTGTACGTGCTCAAGTCTCGCGGCATGGCGCATTCGAACCAGATCCGCGAGTTTTTGCTCACCGATGAGGGCATCGAGCTGGTCGACGTCTACGTCGGGCCGGGTGGAGTCTTGACAGGAACCGCTCGACAAGCCATGGAGACGCAGGAAAGAGCGACGGCGGCCAAGTGTCAACAAGAAACGGAACGGATGCGGAGCACTCTCGCAAGCAAACAGAAAAGCTTGGAAGCCAAAATTGCCGCTCTCAGAGCGGAATTTGAAAACGAAAAAATAGAAATAGAGAAGACTCTTGCCGAAGACGAGCGTAGCGCAAAAACATTGGCGGAAGACAGGAAAACCTTAGCTCGACTGCGCAAAGCAGATCTGGCGCCCAACGGGAGGAAAAACCTATGAAGCCGTCCGTTCTGACAGTCGAGAAATCATGGAATCTTCGACTTTATATAGCCGGGCAGACACCTAAATCCATCACTGCACTCACTAATCTCAAAAAAATCTGCGAGCAGCACCTCGCCAACCAGTACAACATCGAAATCATCGACCTCGTGCGCCATCCGGAGCTCGCGCGTAAAGATCAAATTCTCGCGATTCCGACACTCGTCAGAAGGCTTCCGCCACCGCTCAAAAAAATCATTGGCGACCTCTCCAATAGCGAAAAAGTCTTGCTGGGTTTAGACATGGAACCAAGGGTGTAAAATGGCAAAGGATCCTTTCGATAACGCCGGATCGGCAAGGGCGGGATACGTTCTTCATCTTTACATTGCCGGAGCAACGTCGCGATCGCGACGGGCCATCACGAACATCAAAGAAATTTGTGACGAACACTTGAAGGGCAAATACTATTTAGAGGTTATCGATATTTATCAAAACCCCGAAAATATTGCTGAAGACAATGTGATTGCGGCTCCAACCCTTATCAAAAAAAATCCGCTTCCCGTGCGACGCTTTATCGGTGACCTTTCGGACACGGGTAAACTGATGGATGGTCTCGCGATAAAAAAGAAGACCGCTTAAAACTCCAACATGGAAAACTCCGCACAAAACCTTCTGCAGGAACTCGATGAGCTGCGCGTCCGGCTTCAGGAAGCCGAAGAAACTCTGACGGCTATTCGCACCGGCGAAGTGGACGCGCTGGTGATCACGGGGCCCGCCGGGGAACAGGTCTTTACGCTCAAAGGCGCCGACCATCCCTACCGGATCATCGTCGAAGAGATGAGCGAGGCGGCGGTCACCTTGTCTCTGGACGGAACTATCCTTTATTGCAACGGCCGCTTTGGCGAACTCGTCAAATATCCTTTGGAGCGCGTGATCGGCTCTTCATTTGGAGGTTTCGTGCCCGGAGAACATGAAGCTATTTTCCATGGGTGCCTCACCAGGAAAGAAAAGACCACAGCGGAAATTGGGCTTCAGGCAAGCGACGGCACGACAGTGCCGGTGTACATCTCGTGCAGTCGGGTAATGATCGATAACAACGATGCCGTTTGTTTGATTGCAACCGATCTGACCGAGCAAAAACGCCAGGAGGCTATTATCGCTGAGGAACGGCGCCTGGCCGAAGAAAAGTTGCGCGCGAACGATCGCCTGGCCGCTATGGGAATGACTGCCGCAGTTTTGGCCCATGAGATCGCCAATCCTCTAAATTGGATTTTCACGACCATCCAGCTGATGGAGATAGAGTCGACGAAACTAAAGGATGTGGACAGTTCCTGGAAAACTCAGCTACAGGATATTCACAGCGAGATCGATCGGTTGAGTTCACTGCTGCGAGAATTTCGCTCCCTCGCTCGCCCTATGCAGTTGAATATTGCCCCTATCGATCCCGCGCATTTCATTGCTGAAGTAGAAAAAGTCCTCGGTCCCGAACTGGACAGCGCGGGGGTTCGGATCGAGCACGACATTTCCAACGAACTATCAATCCTCAACACGGATCGAGAAAAGCTAAGGCAAATTTTCCTAAATATCTATAAAAATGCCATCGAAGCGATGCCTTCGGGCGGAAAATTAAAGGTCAAAATGCATCCTGAAGCCGAGAGCGTCATCATCGAAATCAGCGATACCGGCTCAGGCATTCCCGAAGGCGTGGATATCTTCGCGCCGTTTGCCACCACCAAGGATAAAGGCACCGGGTTGGGTTTAATGATAGTGCGGCAAATCGTGGCCGCCCATGATGGTTCGATTTCCTACAGCAGCAAGGCCGGCGAAGGCACGACCTTTCGTATTGTCCTGCCGCTTGTCCATAGCCACCCCACCACTCAATAGACGCCGCCCGTCGGTCTGGCGATCCAATGATCGCGGCGGCGGCGAAGATGTATCCTAACCTTTCATTGCAATATTCCCCCGACACCTGATAATTCAACCGGAACAAACCAGAGCGGAAAGCACGCACGCAATGAAAAGATGGAAGGAGTTAACTGCCGGCGTATTCATCGTGTCGTCCGTCCTTGCGAGAATTTCGCTCGGCGCCGACGAGACCTTCGGGGCAAAATAAACCGCGGCGAGGGCTTCTGGTTCGTCATTCAACAACCCCGCGAAAGGCGACATGATGCAACTTCAGTTCTTGCTCTTCGGTTTCCTCATCGGCGTGATGAGCTGTACCAACTCGATCAAGCACGATGAAGTCTTAGCCGGAAAGCGCGCTGTGGCATTTGCCGAGGTTGCGTTCGTACGCCAGGATGTCCAAAGAGCCTATGCGTTGCTCTCGGACAGAACCAAGGGTTATGTACCGCTTGAAAAATTCCGCGAAACCCTCTTGCGACTGCATCCGAGCGGGCACCCGACAAGTGTCGCGGCAACCGAATACGAACCGATGCCTGGAGAAAAAGCGATGTATATCTATATAACTGGAAAAAATTCGGCCGAACCGTTCGAGTATACTTTGACTATGGACGGCACAGCGGCAACCGACTATAAAGTTTCCAGAATCGCTCGTGGGAGTAGCTCCTCCTATTTACCTTCAACTTCCGGGAGAAAGAGATTCGCTGACCCAATCCAACCCTAGCATTGACAGGCAAGCGTTTGGAGCATGCAACGGCTGTCTCCAGGCAACGATATTTTGACTTTGCAATGAATCGAGAGGAGGTTCTGTATGATCTCGCTATCGGAAAAAATCGAGGAGTACTCAGAACGTCATACCCGCGAGCTTTCCGATCTTCATCAGCGCCTCTGGCAGGAGACGCACGAAAAAACCTCTTCTCCGGGAATGATGGTCGGGACCATCGAAGGGGCGTTACTCAGACTGCTGGTCCGATTGACGGCGGCCAAGCGAGTTCTGGAGATCGGCATGTTCACGGGCTACAGCGCGCTCGCGATGGCGGAGGCGCTGCCGGAAGACGGCCAACTGATTACCTGTGATGTTAACCCTGGGACCAGTGAAATTGCTCGGCGTTATTTTGCGTCGAGTCCTCACGGCTATAAGATCGAGATCAAACTCGGTCCGGCAACGGAAACCCTGAAGAACTTGCAGGGCCCCTTTGATCTCTGCTTTATCGACGCGGACAAGCAAGGCTACGGCGCTTATTACGACGCCTGCATCGACCTCGTGCGGCGCGGCGGGCTGATCGTTTTGGATAACATGCTGCAGAGCGGGAGAGTCCTGAATCCCGCGGATCCAGCGTCTCGGATCATTGCGGCCTTGAATGATCGGATTCAAAGAGACGAGAGAGTCGAAAATGTTCTGCTGCCTATCCGCGATGGCATCATGTTGGCCTATCGGCGCTGATTCCGGGAAACTGTACTGATCGTGTTCCCGGTTTATTCCTAAACGTGCGTGACACCAGGGTCGTCTAAAGGCAGGACGATCCTATAGACACGGGCCGGCCGAACTCTCCCCTCCCCCTCAGGGCCCCGGGCCCATCTTAAAACAAGTTATTAAAATTAAAAACGTTTTCGTTTTATAGAATTATATTGACAACGGCCATCTGGAGGATAAGCTGGTGGGTACTTGTGTGCTGGAACCGGCCAAAGTTGGCCGATGATCCAAATGCCTCAGCAAATCCTCCATCCTTCCAAACTCCATCAGTAGCAGGGAGAAATTATGGCAAAAAATGTAGCGCCAGTAGCTGACGGGGACAGGCTCGATACCAAAGCGCTTCTCCAGGTGCTCTCGTCAGTAAAAAAAGGCGATTTCTCAGCGCGCCTCCCGGGCGGTTGGACCGGAATCGACGGAAAAATCGCTGACACGTTAAACGATATTATAGAGATGATGTGGGATAGCGCGAAAGAGATGGAGCGGGTAAGCCGCGTCGTTGGAAAAGAAGGAAAGTTATCCGAACGCGCCACAATGCCAAGCGCCAGTGGAGCGTGGCGAAGCAAGATCAGCGCGGTCAATCACCTGATCGAAGACCTTGCCCGCCCCACGATCGAAATGTCCCGCGTCATCGGCGCCGTCGCCAAGGGGGACCTCACTCAAACCGTCGCCCTAGAGGCTGAAGGACAACCGCTGAGGGGCGAGTTCTTGCGTACGGCGAAAATGGTTAACGCGATGGTGAAGCAGCTCGATGGCTTTGCCGCCGAAGTCACCCGTGTTGCCCGCGAGGTCGGCACCGAGGGCAAGCTCGGCGGCCAGGCGCAGGTGCGCGACGTGAGCGGCGTCTGGAAGGATCTGACTGAAAGCGTCAACATGATGGCCGGCAACTTGACGGGCCAGGTGCGCAACATCGCCGACGTGACGATTGCCGTCGCCAACGGTGACTTGTCGAAAAAGATCACCGTCGATGTGCGCGGCGAGTTCCTGCAGCTGAAAGATACGATTAATACCATGGTGGATCAGCTGCGCAGTTTCGCCGCCGAAGTGACCCGTGTCGCCCGCGAAGTCGGCACGGACGGCAAGCTCGGCGGCCAAGCCGTCGTGCCTGGGGTCGCCGGCACCTGGAAAGATCTGACCGATAGCGTCAACGCCATGGCGAGCAATCTAACTTCGCAAGTCCGGAACATCGCCGATGTGACCATCGCCGTCGCCAACGGCGACCTGTCGAGAAAGATCACGGTCGACGTAAAGGGCGAGATCCTGCAGCTCAAAGACACGATCAACACCATGGTGGATCAGTTGCGGAGTTTTGCTGCCGAAGTGACCCGTGTCGCCCGCGAGGTCGGCACCGAAGGCAAGCTCGGCGGCCAGGCCGCCGTGCCGGGGGTCGCCGGCACCTGGAAAGATCTGACGGACGGCGTGAATTTGATGGCGAACAATCTAACCGGCCAGGTCCGCAACATCGCCGACGTTACGATTGCCGTGGCCAACGGCGACTTGTCAAAGAAGATCACCGTCGACGTCCATGGCGAGATCTTGCAGCTCAAAGAAGCCATCAACACGATGGTCGATCAGTTGGTCGCCAATGGCGACCTCTCCAAGAAAATCACCGTCGATGTCCGCGGCGAAATCTTGCAGCTCAAGGATACCGTCAACACGATGGTCGATCAGCTGCGTAGTTTCGCCGCCGAAGTCACCCGCGTCGCCCGCGAAGTCGGCACCGAAGGCAAGCTCGGCGGCCAGGCCGCCGTGCCCGGGGTCGCCGGCACCTGGAAGGACCTGACCGACAGCGTCAACGCCATGGCCAGTAACTTGACGGCCCAAGTTCGCAACATCGCCGACGTCACCATCGCGGTTGCCTATGGCGATCTCTCGAAGAAGATCACCGTCGATGTCCGCGGCGAAATCTTGCAGCTCAAAGAAGCCATGAACACGATGGTCGATCAGTTGAACGCGTTCGCGGCCGAAGTCACCCGCGTCGCGCGCGAAGTCGGCACCGAAGGCAAGCTCGGCGGCCAAGCGCAGGTTCGCGACGTGAGCGGCGTTTGGAAAGATTTGACCGAAAGCGTGAATTTCATGGCCGGCAATCTGACGGCGCAGGTCCGCAACATCGCCGACGTTACGATTGCCGTGGCCAACGGCGACTTGTCAAAGAAGATTACCGTCGATGTCCGCGGCGAGATCCTGCAGCTCAAAGAAGCGATCAACACGATGGTCGATCAGTTGAATGCGTTCGCGGCCGAAGTCACCCGCGTTGCCCGCGAGGTCGGCACCGAAGGCAAGCTCGGCGGCCAGGCGCAGGTTCGCGATGTGAGCGGCGTTTGGAAGGATCTCACCGAGAGCGTCAATTTCATGGCGGGTAATCTCACCGCCCAGGTCCGCAACATCGCCGAAGTTACGATCGCCGTGGCCAACGGCGACCTCTCGAAGAAAATTACCGTCGACGTCCATGGCGAGATCTTGCAGCTCAAAGAAGCCACCAACACGATGGTCGACCAGTTGAATGGGTTTGCCGCCGAAGTGACCCGAGTCGCCCGCGAAGTCGGCACCGAAGGCAAGCTCGGCGGCCAGGCCGTCGTGCCGGGAGTGGCAGGCACGTGGAAAGATCTGACGGATAACGTCAACGTTATGGCTGCAAATCTCACGTCTCAGGTCCGCGGCATCGTCAAAGTCGTGACCGCTGTGGCCAATGGCAGCCTCAAAGAGAAGCTGACGATCGAAACCAAGGGCGAAGTGGCGGCCTTGGCTGAAACCATCAACAACATGACCGATACATTGGCGATCTTTGCCGAACAGGTGACCAGCGTCGCCAAGGAAGTCGGCGTCGAGGGCCGCTTGGGCGGTCAAGCGAACGTCCCCGGCGCCGCCGGTATCTGGAAAGACCTCACGGATAACGTGAACCTGCTGGCGGCGAACCTTACGACTCAGGTGCGCGCCATTGCCGATGTGGCGACCGCCGTTACGAAGGGCGATCTCACCCGTTCCATTCAGGTGGATGCCCGCGGCGAAGTGGCCGAGCTCAAAGACAACATCAATGCCATGATCCAGAACCTTCGCGCGACCACGGATCAGAACACCGAGCAGGACTGGCTGAAGACCAACCTGGCAAGGTTCACCAGCATGATGCAGGGCCAGCGGGATTTGACGACGGTCGGCCAAATGCTGCTCTCGGAGCTGGCGCCCCTGGTGAGCGCGCAGTACGGCGCCGTCTATCAAATGGAAGGGAGCAACGGCGATTCGCATCTAAAAATGCTGGCCGGCTACGCGCGCACGGGAGATCAAAATCCGAAGACGGAATTGCCCGTAGGCGTCGGCCTCGTGGGCCAGTGCGCCGTGGAGAAGCGAAGAATCCTGCTTTCCGACGTCCCGCCTAATTACATCCGCATCGGCTCGGGCCTCGGCGAAGGACGGCCGCGCAACCTGATCGTTTTGCCGGTTCTCTTTGAGGGACAGACCAAAGCGGTCATCGAGCTGGCCTCGCTGGCGGAATTTACCTCGACGCATCTGACCTTTCTGGCCCAGCTGACGGAAAGCATCGGCATCGTGCTCAATACGATCGAGGCCACCATGCGCACGGAAGGCTTGCTGCAGCAATCGCAGAAGCTGGCGACGGAGCTCCAGGCTCAGCAAAAGGAGCTGCAGCAGACGAACGATGAGCTGGCGAGCAAGGCCAAGCAGCTCGCCGAGCAGAATGCCGAGGTCGAGCGCAAGAATCAGGAGATCGAACAAGCGCGCCATGCGTTGGAAGAAAAGGCCGCCGAGCTGGCTCTGGCTTCCAAGTACAAATCGGAATTTCTTGCCAATATGTCGCACGAGCTGCGCACCCCGCTCAATTCCGTCTTGATTCTGGCCCAACAGCTGGCCGAGAATCCCGACGGCAACCTGCTTCCCAAACAGGTGGAATTTTCCAAAAACATCCATGCCTCAGGCGCCGACCTGCTGAACCTCATCAGCGATATTCTCGATTTGTCAAAGATCGAATCCGGCACGGTCACGGTCGAGCCCGAGGAAGTTCTCTTCCCGAAGGTGCGCGAAGCCGTGGAGCGGAGCTTCCGGCATATGGCTGAAGCGCGGCACTTGCACTTCGAGGTCGAGATGGATCCGAAGCTTCCGCTCAGCATGAACACCGATGTCAAGCGCCTCCAGCAGGTATTGAAGAATTTGCTGTCCAATGCGTTCAAATTCACCACTCAAGGTGGCGTCATATTCGGTATGAAAACAGCCACGACCGGCTGGAGTTCCGATCACCCTGTGCTCAATGGCGCTTCGAGGGTCATTGCCTTTGAGGTGAGCGATACCGGGATCGGCATTCCGGTCGAGAAGCAAAAGATCATCTTCGAAGCGTTCCACCAAGCCGATGCCGGCACGAGCCGGCGCTACGGTGGCACCGGACTCGGTCTGGCAATCAGCCGGGAGCTGGCGACGCTTTTGGGCGGCGAGATCCGTCTCGCCAGCACGCCCAATCACGGCAGTACCTTTACGCTCTACCTGCCGGAAAATTACTTCGGCACAGTTTCCTCTACTGCGGCGCTCAAGATCGGCAGACTCAGCCCGGCACCGCTGATCGTGCAGCAGGCGGTCAAGCCGGAGGAGATTCCCGACGACCGCGAGTCGGTCATGCCGGGAGATTCCGTCATTCTTATCGTAGAGGATGATCCTCAGTTCGCCCGCTTCTTACTGGACCTGGTGCGCGAACGGGGCCTCAAGGGCGTGGTCACGACACAGGGAGCGGTTGCCCGCGCGCTGGCGCGCGAATTCGCCCCGCTTGCCATCATACTGGACATCTTCCTGCCGGACATGCTCGGATGGACCATCCTGAGCCATCTGAAACAAGACCCGGCGACCCGTCATATCCCGGTGCAAATCATCAGCGTCGAGGAAGAGCGCTTGCAGGGCCTAGGCCACGGCGCCTTCTCCTATCTGATCAAACCTCCAAGCACGAGCGATTTGGAAAAGGCCTTCGACCGGGTGCTGGACTACGCCCGATCGCCCCGCAAGCGCTTGCTGGTGGTGGAAGACAACGAAGTCGAGCGGCAGGGCATCGTGGAGCTGCTGTCGCACGGGAACGTGGATATTGTCACCGCGGAAAGCGGCGCCGAGGCGTGGGAAACCTTACGCAGCGAAAAATTCGATTGTATGGTGCTCGACCTGAGGTTGCCGGATATTTCCGGCTTCGAGTTGCTGGAGCGCATTCGACAGGACTCGGACCTCCAGGAGCTGCCCATCGTCGTGTTCACGGGCAAAGATCTCACGTCAGCGGACGAAGTTCAGCTGGCGCGGATGGCAGAGAGCGTCGTGGTCAAAGGCGTACAATCCCCCGAGCGGCTGCTCGACGAGACCTCCTTATTTTTGCATCTCGTTACCGGCGAGCTTTCACCCACAAAACAACAGATGCTGGAGCGCCTGCATCAAAGCGACGAGGCGCTCAGATCCAAGAAAGTGCTGGTTGTCGATGACGACGTGCGCAACATTTTTGCTCTGACGAGCCTGCTCGAGCAGCACGGGGTTCGAGTCATCAGCGCCGAAACCGGCAAGGACGCGATCTCTCTGCTCAACGAGGACGAAGCGATCGATGCCGTGCTCATGGATATCATGATGCCCGAGATGGACGGTTATGAGACGATGCGCCGGATCCGCAAGGATCCCAAGCACCGGCTACTGCCGATTTTGGCCCTTACCGCAAAGGCGATGAAAGGCGACCGCGAAAAATGCCTCGAGGCCGGCGCCTCCGATTACATCGCGAAACCCGTGAACACGGAAGAGCTGCTTGCGCTCCTCCGCGTCTGGCTGTTTGGCAAGCAAAAGATGCCCAAAATTACTTATGAACACCGAGCCAACGGCGAACATCCTCGTAGTTGATGACGATGTGAGCACCCTCTTGGCCACGGAAGCTTTGCTTTCGGGGCCAGGGCGAAACATCGTTACAGCCTCTTCCGGCACAGATGCCCTGCGTCATCTGCTGCGGGAGGATTTCGCCCTCATTCTGCTGGACGTGCGCCTGCCGGTGATGGACGGCTTCGAGACGGCCGCGCTGATTCGCCAGAGAGAGCGCTTTCGCTACACGCCGATCATCTTCCTTTCAGCGATCGATACTCTGGAATCGGATATCTTTCGTGGTGTCGCCAGTGGCGCCGTCGATTACCTTTTCAAACCGGTCGTGCCGCAAGTTTTAAAGGCCAAGGTCTCGGTCTTCGTTGACCTGTTTCGCATGAACGAGCAGCTCAAGGAGCAAGCGATCCGGCAAAGCGAAGAGCGGTTTCGCCTCGTGGTCGATAGCCTGCAGGACTACGCCGTTTTTATGATGGATCCGGAGGGCCGGGTCTCGTCGTGGAATCGCGGCGCTGAACGAATCGGAGGGTGGAAACAGCAAGAGGTCATCGGAGAATTGTTCGGCAAGTTCTATATTCCGGAGGACCAGGAAAAAGGACTGCCGGCTCTCGCGCTAAGAGAGGCCGCCACCGAAAGTCGCTACGAAGAAGAAGGCTGGCGCATCCGCAAGGACGGCTCCCGGTTTTGGGCCAACCTCGTGGTCACCGCCCTCATGGACGATAATGGCGCGCTGGTGGGTTTTTCCGCGATTATTCGCGATCTCACCGAACGCAAACGAGCCGAAGAGGAACTGACGAGGCTCAACGCCGAGCTCGAAGAGCGTTTCGCGGAAAAAGCGGCGGAACTCGGGCAAACCATCGGCGAGCGGGAGAAGTTGCAAGCTCAGCTGCTGCAGGCGCAAAAAATGGAGGGTATCGGGACCTTGGCGGGCGGCATTGCCCATGACATGAACAACATTTTAAACGTGATCTCCGGGTACGCCTCCTTGATCCTGCAGAATCCTGGCAATACAGAGAAAGTCGAGAAAGGGCTCGAGGTGATCAAAGAGACGGTGGATCGAGGCGCATCCCTCGTACGGCAGCTGCTCGCGTCGGCCCGCAGGAGCAAGCTGAAATTCGAACAGATTCAAGTCAACGACATGCTCGAGAAGCTTCATGGCCTTCTCAAACAAACCTTTCCCAAAACAGTTGAGGTTCGCCTGGAGTTAGATCCGGCGTTGCCTTCGGTCATCGCCGACTCCAACCTGTTGCATCAGGCCGTATTGAACTTGTGCCTCAACGCTCGGGACGCGATGCCGGGCGGCGGAACGCTCCAACTGATAACGCGACGGGTCGCCGGCGCCGCGCTGCGCCGGATCTTTCAAGACGCCAGCGCGAAACAGTATACCTGCATCACCGTGAAGGATACGGGTGTCGGTATGAACGCGGCGATCCAAAGCCGTATCTTTGAGCCTTTTTTCACGACCAAACAGCAGGGCGAGGGAACCGGCCTCGGTCTTTCCGTGGTTTACGGTATTGTTACCAACCATCAAGGTTTTATCGACGTGGAGAGCGAACCGGATCAAGGGACGACTTTCCGCATCTGTCTCCCCATTCCAAAAAGCAGGGAAACCGCCATCGAAGTGACAGAGCAAGCCCCGGTGAAAGACGGGACAAGACCTTTTGGAAAAGGCGAGACGATTCTTTTCGCGGAAGACGAAGCACAACAGCTGAGCCTCATGCAGAATTTTCTTCAGGGCAAGGGGTATCGAATATTGCCCGCGAAAGACGGGGCCGAGGCGGTGGAAATTTTTCAGTGCAAGAAAGACGAGATTGGATTAGTCATCCTGGACCTCGGCTTACCGAAGCTAAACGGTTGGGAAGCTTTTCGCAAGATCAAAGAGATAGATCCTGCCGTGAAGGCCATCTTTGCAACCGGCTTCATGACCCCGCAAATCGAATCGCAATTAGCCTTAGAGGAGGCGAGCACCGTGATCATGAAGCCTTACCAACTGCACGAGATCTTAGAAAAGATTTCCAGTGTCTTCAAAGAATTCGCGGGAGAACCCGCCGTTGTGGCTCAACAGGATTACGCGGAGATTCCGTTCGCTCCGCCCGACGAGGATTTGACCTAGAGCGTCCGCGCAAAATAGCGCGCGGATTTCAAACCATTTTTACGCGCAACCGGCTTGTCACATTTGCGCCATGAAACTTCGCTCGGTTGTCACGCCCATTTTGTTTTTCTATCTGGTCGTCCCCGTTCGCTCGCCCGCTCAGGCCGCAACCCCGAGCAAGGTCGTCATGACGACTGGATCCTTGAGCGAGAGAGAAGCCGCGCTTTATATTGCTCAGGATCAAGGATTGTTTCGCAGGTACGGGCTGGATGTCAGCTTAGTGCAAGTCCGCAACGGCCCCGTGGGCATGTCGGCGCTGAGTTCAGGAGAAACCCAATTCCATTGGGGATCAGTTTCGGCCGCCAATCTCGGAGCGATCGCGGAGGGGGCCGACCTGGTGTTCGTGGCTGGCTTTATTAATAAGCTCACGGGCAACTTCATAGCGAATCCAAAAATCAAAAGCCCAGCAGAATTAAGAGGGAAGAGTCTCGGCGTCAACAGTTTGAGTGGGGGCGGATGGATTTTCACAATGTTGATGCTCGACTACTGGGGCCTGGTACCGGAGCGGGATAAAATACAGTTCCGGTCTCTCGGCGACCAGTCGGTCATCACACAAGGCTTGCTGAACGGCACCGTGGATGGCGCTTTCGTGGGTTACACGTTCGGTAAGATTCTGCAGAGTAAGGGGTTTCGTCTTCTGGCCGATGCCGAGAAACTGCCCATCCCCTATCAGGGCTCTGGAATCATGACGCGGCGCGCATTAATGTCCTCGTCACCCGTGACCTTGGAAAATCTTCTTAGAGGACTGCTCGACAGCGTCGCTTTCATCCGCACTCCCGAGAATAAATCCCAGGTCGTGAAAAGCTTGGCCAAAGGACTCCATCTCGCGCGGGTCGAAGACGCCGAGGAAGGTTATCAAAACGTTCTGGGGATTTATGAGAGAAAGATCTATCCCAGCGTCGACGGCATTGGCAACGTCATCCGCCTCCTGGGCGCTCGCAACGAAAAGGTTCGGCGCCTCAGGGCCGAGGACTTGGTGGACGAAAGCGTTATCAAAAAGTTGGAGAAAGAAGGGCGGTTCTGAAAGACTCGAATAATGGAGTATTGGAGTGATGGAGGGTTGTGGCCCATGACTCCATTACTCCATCCCTCCAGTTCTTGAATCATTCCATCTTGATGCCCATCCCGGTGTTGTGATGGATTTCCAGTTTGTTACCGTCGGGATCCAGAAAGTAGGCTTGCGGCCCCCAGAACACGCCGTCTTGGCGGTTCTCCACGTTGAACACTTCCACTCCATTTTTCCTCAAGAATTCCACCGCGGGCTCGAAGTCCTCGGCCGCCACTTTGAAGGCGTGATGAACGGGGCTGTTTTTATCGGAGTCGTATTTCAAAGGAGCGTGGCCCTTCGCCAAGATCAAAAAATCACCGCCGCACATCAGAAAGACCATGCGCGGGGTTTTTTGCACGATTTTCATCCCCAGTAGCTCGCTGTAAAATTTCCCGCTTCGCTCCAGGTCTGTCACCGGCAAACTGAAATGAACCACTCCTTGCGTCTTAATCATGGCTTACCTCCTGGCGGCGAAAAACCGCTAGCGTCTCCGAACTGAATTGATTCCCGTCCCCGGTCATCTTCGCGCTTCAATAGCTCTCTTCGAGTTGAGTTACAAGCCCGGCAGCAAAAGTCGAGAGGACACCCTGAGCGCAGGCTCGAGTTTGCTGCAAGGACGCGTCGAGGAACTGAAATCAGTGCACAATTCATTTTTGCACGTATGAAACCGGGATCAAGGCTGGCATTCGCATACGCGATATGGCACGTTGCCTTTCAATACCAAGAGAGCTTTGCCGGCGACACCGTGGACTCCGGTCCTGCAAGGCAGTCCTGGAGCTTAATGGATATGAATGGATATGATGGAGGGACGTGAAGATTCCCCCTGGTTATTTAGCGACGTGAAGCCCACCCCCGATGGGAATGGATCTGCCGACAGCAGGGCCAGCAATGAAATGATAACGAAAAGGATTGCGAAGACTGTCGCCGAGATATCTTTCATAACGACTCCTTTTTCTTTTGGGGTTCGCTCAAGTGATAGACGATTTTCCCGCAGGAGAGTTTACGTCAACGCGCGAATTTCAGCCTGAAATGATCAATAACGCAAAAAATGGTCACCAAATTACCTTGGAACGCCTTTTTCAAGTGGTATAGTGGGTTATGAGGTTTTTGTCCTGCTGGAGATAAGCCGTGCTGCGACCGGGGTACGGCATCCTCTGGGCTTTTGTTGTCTGCTTCATCCTTCGATCTTCACCTTTACTCGCCTTGCCTGTTGAGGAGCTCGACCCCAACCGCGAATGGCGCATCAAAGATCTAAACATCTCCGGCAACGAACAGGTGGGGTCTTCAGAGTTGCAAGATGTTTTATCCACCAAGACGCGTCCCTGGTATGCTCCATGGCGGTCTCGGCCGGTTTTTGACCCTGCAGTCTTTGCTTCCGATCTTGAACGCATCCCTCGATTCTATCAAGACAAAGGATACTACGAGGCGAAGGTGAGTCACGATCTGACAGTCGACGACAAGGAAGGCCTGGTGACGGCCAATATCCAGATCAGCGAAGGAGAGCCCATTCGCGTGGCGCAAATCTCGGTGGATATAGTCGATGCGCCTGAATTAAAAACGGAATTGCAGGCGCTTCTCCCGAAGCTTCCTCTCCGCGAGGGAGAAATTTTCGCCGTGGACGCCTATCAGCGAACGGAATCCCAATTAAAAGAATTCTTTTACGACAAGAGCCGCGCGGCGATTACCATTCAGCGAAAAGCCGAAGTTATTCTCGACCGGCATGCGGCTAATGTTTCTTATGTCCTGAACGCTGGGCCGGAAATGCAATTCGGCGCAACCACGGTGGAAGGGCTGAAGGACGTCGAGCAGTCTATTGTCTTGCAGGAATTGACGTACAAGCCCGGCGAATCGTTCTCGGGCGCGGCGCTCAGGACCACAGAAAAGAATCTTCGGGAGCTCGATTTATTCAGCCTAATCGTCATTGAGCCGCAGCCCTCCCCTCCCGATACCGTCGTCCCGGTCAAAATACGGCTTGAAGAGAAACCGCCGCGCGAAATCAAGGTGGGACTGGGCTACGGCACCGAGGAGCAGTTACGCGGGCAGGTCCGCTGGCGCAACAACAACTGGCTCGGCGGGGCGCGACGACTCGAAGTCGGAGTCAAGGCCTCGTTTATCGCGCGCGAACTGGACCTCCATTTTCTTCAACCCCATTTCCTCGGCCCCGAGAACCGTTTTATGGTCAATCTTGGGCCTCAGCAGTTCGACGAACCGGGATACTTCCTGAATGCAACCCGTCTCCAGCCCAGGCTAGAGCGAAAATTTTCCGATCGGCTGACCGGCTTTTTAGGATATCGTCTCGAATACGATAACGTAACCGATGTTCCTGCCGCATCGCTACGAGCTCTCGGACCGTTCGACAAAAAGGGGCTGCTTTCCGGTCTGTCGGCGGGCTTTCTATGGAACCACGCCAACGATCCGCTCAACCCCACGACGGGCTGGGTCCTTTCGCTTGCCGCAGAAGAAGTGGGCGGATTTCTCGGCGGCCGATTTGATTTTTACAAACTGCAAAGCGAGATCAAAGGTTACTATCCGCTAGCCGAGAAGACCGTGTTCGCGTCCCGCTTGAAAATAGGCTTCGCGGAGCCGTTGCATGGCGGCGAGGAGGTGCCCATTTTCGAGCGCTTTTACTCCGGTGGGAGCGCCAGCGTGCGCGGCTATGGCCGCAGCCGTTTAGGACCATTATCGACCTCGGATGATCCCTTGGGGGGACGAAGCTTGATCGAGGGATCGTTCGAACTTCGCCAGCAGTTTACGGAAAAAATCGGCGGGGCGCTGTTCGTCGATTTCGGACAGGTATCGCTCCGATCATTTGACGTTCCCGTTGATGATCTAAGGTTCGCTGCGGGTGTTGGCGTCCGTTATACAACCCCGGCGGGGCCGGTACGCCTTGACCTCGGGTTTCCCTTCCGCCCGCCGAACGGTGACCGGGCCTGGCAGATTCATTTCAGCATAGGCCAGTCCTTTTAGGAGGCGACAATGCCAAAAAAGCTGTTGCGTTGGGTTTCCTGGTCCGTCGGAATACTTCTTGTGTTGGTATTCGTGGCTGCGCTCGGCGTCCACTATTATACTCGCACCCCGCAGTTTCGCGCTTTGCTGCGCGCGAAAATCTTGGCCGCCGCCAACGATGCGCTAAATGGCGAACTGCGGTTCAAAGAGATTACGGGCTCGGTCTGGCGGGATCTCGAATTCCATGACTTTGCCATCGTGCAGAACGGCGAGACAATCTTGTCCGCGCCCGTCGTTTCGATCGATGTCGGCCTTTGGGGCCAGGTGATTGCATTTTTAAGCTCGTCAACCATTCGCATCGGGCAAATCGATATAGTCGAACCGGAGCTGAAGTTGGTGCAAGACGAGGAGAAAAATTGGAATCTCGCCAAGTTGGTTAAGAAACAAGATAAGCCGGAGGAGCCTGGGCAGCAGCCGCAGAGCATGACGATTTCGTTGCGTAATATCCGCATAAAAGACGGCAAGCTTCAAGCGCGCACGGCCGACGGCAAAGAGGCACGCGTCACCGCGCTTTCGGGAGAAGCTGATATCGATTTGCCGCCTTCCGGTCCCGAGATAAATTTAAACAAACTGGGTTTCGCGCTTTCCTCTTCCGGCGTACCGGACAGCACGTGGTCGACTGCGCTGTCGTTGAAGCAGAATGACAAGACGTCGTCCCTCGAAATAAAGGGATTGAGTATTGCCACCGCCCGGTCTCGCCTGGATATCAGCGGCACGATTGATAATTTCTCCTCGCCTATAACCAAGTTGAGCCTCGACTTAACGAGACTTTCCGCGGAAGAAATCAGGCAGCTATCACCGGCTGTTCCTTTGCGAGAGGACATTGCTGGAAGAATTCGCGCATCGGGTCCGTTATCGGCGCTACAGGTCTCCGCAACGTTCACAGCGCCCAGTGGCCAGGTGGTGACCTCCACCGTGGCCAATTTGAAAGGGGAGAAACCCGAGGCGCAGGGCAGTTTGGAGCTCAAAGAATTTGTCGTTGATCGAGTGCTGGCTTTGTCGGGAGTCAAAGGAAAGGTAAACGCGCAAGTCGCCTTTAAGGGAGGTTCTCTCGATGACGCTCAGGCTTCACTGCAGGGCCGCGTCTCGGGTTTGGCCTTTCAAGAATGGACCATCGGCCAGATGACTCTGTCGAGTCAACTGCAAAACCGACGCGTTGCTTTTACCGCGCAGTCCGAGGAGAAAAATGGAACGGCCGAGCTTCAAGCCGCCGTCGTGCTCTCCGACACTCCAAGCTACGAGGCGAATCTACGAACTCGCGCGTTCGATCTCAAAAAGATCGCCGCGCAAAAACCTGGACTGCCAGCGGCAAAAATCAATATTGATGCCTGGGTCAAAGGACATGGGACCAAACCTGACACAATGCAGGCCGATACCCGGCTTACACTAACCGGGTCAGAGATCAACGGCATTCAGCTCGATCAAGCGCGGGCGGAAGGATCCCTGAAAAATGGCACCCTGGTTTTAAAGGAAGTCCGGCTCGCGGCGGACGGCTCGACCCTTAACGCCAATGGAACCATCGCTTCCGTGGCACAAAACGCCAAGGGTCGAATCACCTATGGTCTCAACGCGAAGGATATCAATCCCTGGTTGAAGCTCGCCGGAATCGACGCCAGCGGCAGCCTCAAAATTGACGGCAGCATCGCCGGTTCCTTGCAAGCTCCGCAGCTGGACGGCAAGGCGAATTTCAATCAGTTGCAGATGGCGGCCCATCGGGTACAGAGCGGCAGCCTTCGATGGACGCTCGCCGGCTCGCGCAGCAATTCCTGGCAAGGCAAAATCGATCTGGCCGCCCAACACGTAACCGCCGGCATTTCACTCCCGAGCCTGGAGGCGCACGTGAATGTGGACGGGACGCGCCCGGCCGCGCTCACCGCCGATATCGTCGCACGGGACGTCGACCAGCGGATCCAACGCATCAACGGCCGCGTGACTCAGTCCGGCGAACGCACCGAAATCGCACTCCAACAATTGAGCCTGCAGCTGCCTGACGGACCCTGGCGCAACGCCAGGCCCGCTCGTTTTGTGGTCGCGGGAAAGAACGTCACCGTAGATGAGTTGGTTTTGCAGCGCGAGACACAAACTCTGAACGTCAAGGGAGCTTTCGGACTCGAGGGGCCGCAGGACCTCTCGGTCCGGGTAAATGGCTTTTCACTCGCCGATCTCCGTCCGTATTTGAAAGGCGTGCCGGACATTAATGGCAGCTTGGCTTTGACCCTACAGGTTAAGGGCAGCGCGACCCAACCGTTGATCGACTCAACCATGAGCGTCGATAAATTGAGCGTCGCAGGTCAAAACTATGCCGGCCTGACGGCGCAGAGTTCATATCAGAAGGAGCGCCTCAGCATCGATCTGCGCCTGCTGCAGGACAAAGCCCATGGATTAAACGTCAAAGGAACGCTACCGGTATATATCGGTTGGGGAGGAGACCGATCGATAGCCGTGACCGGAGACTCCAATTTGCGGATTCAATCAGACGGCTTGAATCCCACATTCGTGAGCGCCTTCAGTAAAGAGATCGATAACCTTCAGGGCAGCTTGATCATGGACGTTGTTTTGCGCGGCCCGCTGCAGGCTCTTGCGCCCAACGGAACCATCCAGTTTCAAAACGGCGCCGTCAGAGTCCGGCCCGTGGGGCTCTCGCTGAGCGAGATTGCTTTACAGGCCGATTTGACTCCCGGCGCGATCCAGATCAGCCGGCTTACCGCGCGGTCGGGCGGCGGGCAACTGAACGGAACCGGTCGGTTGACTGTCAAGGGCAGCAGTATCACCAATATCACCGCCAATTTAAAAACCCAAGATTTCCAAGTGATCAATACGCAGGAGTACAAAGCCAACGCATCAGGAAATCTGGCGGCATCGGGCAATTTGCAAGAGCCGGTTGTTCGCGGCGATCTGACCGTGAAAGGCACTTTACGTCCCGATATGGGAATGCTGAAAGGCCGCGGCGGAAAGGCCGCCCAGGACACGACTATCGTGGTGGTCCAAAACGAAAGTCAGCTGGCCGGGGAGCCAGCAGAGACGCCCGAGAAAGACAGCGGCGGAAAGGGTGGTTCCAGTTCACAAGAGCAAGACTCGCTTTTTCAGCGCCTGCGCCTCGATGTGGCGGCCGGGATTTCTCGAGGCACCTGGATTTACCTGGACGAAGGTTCCGTTGAAGTGACGGGACAATTGAAAATCAAAAAAGAGCCCAAAGAGCAATTGACCGTCGCCGGCAACGTCCAGGGCAACCATGGTTGGTATTCGTTTCAGGGTCGCAGGTTCCAGATGGAAAAAGCCGAATTGCTCTTTACCGGAGGAAGTCAGATCAACCCCGGCCTGGACATCGTCGCCCGCTACAAGGTCTCTCAATACCAGGTTGATTTGGTAATCGGCGGCATTGCTAGCAAACCAACCCTCGCGTTGCGCAGCAATCCTTCGCTGGAGCAAGCCGACATCCTCTCCGTGCTGTTGTTCGGTAAACCGACTGCAGATTTAAACCAGGGTGAAAAGAACGCACTGCAAAGCCAGGCTTTGAAAACAGCCGCGAACTTTATCAGTTCCGAGTTGAGACAATCCGTCGCCAGCAAGCTCGGAGTGGACACCCTCGAGTTTGGCGTCGGCGACAACCTGAGCGGTGGAGAGGTATCAGCGGGGAAATATGTCACTCAGGATGTGTTCGTCTCGACCAAACAGCAGCTTGGAGGCGAACAACAGCAACAGGAATATGCCATTGAATATGACCTAGCGCCCAACTGGCAATTGAGAAGCTCGACAAGCCCGCAGGGCAAGAGCGGATCCGATATTTTTTGGCGCAAGCGCTATTGATTTGCTTCGGCGAAAATCTGCATTGACTGAGCTGGGCGTTTAGAAAAACCGGTTGGCAGATCCACCCACGAGGGGTTCATTTGATACGCGCAAAAAAGGCGTCTTCCTCATGGACGTATCCGTGAATCCCAGGGTCATTCAATGAGCGAACACGAAAATACTCGCCGCTTTTATTTTCTACCCTGACCCAGGTGCCGGGCCGAAGAGTTGTTATGATCTCAGCATTCGTTTGTGGCTTATCACGAACGAAAGAATCTTCCACGACCTCGAAGTTTCCCAAATTCCGCGGTTGTCCTTTTATTGCAGGCTTTTGACGATCGAGCTGAGTTGGTTCATTTTTAAGCGTGGCGAGCTGCGGTTCGACCTGCTGCGCCTTTGAGCTGTCTGCTGTTCTGGCTGTCGTTGGGCGGCTCGCGGCTCGCGTCACAGAGCCTTTTGGCGTTTGAGGCTCGGGAGGTTTTTTCGACACGGGAACCGGTGCGACGTTCTTGCTCGGTTTTGGCTTTTCTAGCTCTTGGCTGATTGCCGGCGGTGTTTCAACCGCGGGCGCTGGATTGTCAGAGGGAACAGTCCATTTGGTTGGCCCCACGTCGCTAGAATCGGCTAAGCGAAGATTGGAACGATTGTTCTCAGAAGTCTTCGGAATCAGTTTAACCTGTTTTAGACTCTTCCATTGTGAGCCGACAAACTCTCCCATCCGTACAGCCAAAACCGAAAGATAGTCTCTGCCTTTACGAGACAGGTCTCCCGCCTTTGCGCCTAACTGCAAAATATAGTTTGTGCTTTGGATCGAAAGGTCTTCTGCTTTCACTGCTGAATCCGCAAGATACTCTTCGGTTCTTTGAGAAAAGTCTTTGACCTGCACAGTCAGGCCTGAAACATAATCTTTGCCTCCACGAGAAAAGGCTTCCAATCTCACAGCTAGGTCTGACAGATAATTTTTGCTTTGCGAAGAATATGAAACCGTCCCGATGCCACCCAGTAAGACTACGCCGAGCAAGATAGCGATTCCCAGCCCCGTTAGGCTGCGCTTCGGATGAAGCTTTGGACGGGGTTGTCCTTCTCTGCCCACAAAATATTCTTCAAATTCCGGCGGCCGCTGTTCCCCCACTCTGGCCTCAACTCGGCTCTCGGGTATTTTAAAATCCATTGGAGGCGCCGCTTTAATCGGCCGCGGCGCGCCGAGTTGGAGATCACGCGCCACCTCTTCAACCATCTCCGCCGAAACTTTTCTTTTGGAAGCTGCATAGGCAATCAACAGAGCGTTGTCGCAAATCACGTTGATGAGCCGGGGAATCCCTTTCGAATAGAGAGTAATCCTCTCGACCGCGTCTCGATCAAACAGCTCTTTGCCCTCATAACCCACCGTCTTGAGCCGATGATTCATGTAGGGAATTATCTCGTGGCGTCCAAGCGGAGCGAGCCGGCAGCGGATCCCCACCCGCTGCTTCAGTTGGCGCAGACCGGGTTGATCCAGCCTTTCGTCCAGCTCGGGTTGTCCCATCAGCACAATCTGGATGAGCTTGTCCTTATCGGTCTCGAAATTCGAAAGCAACCTGAGCTCTTCGAGCACCTCATCGCTTAGGTCTTGAGCTTCATCAACCAGCAGAGCAACAATGTGATCTTTTTTGAGCTGTTCGATCAAATAATCATTGAGCCGCCCCATCAGCGTAAGCCGGTCTTCCGCGGAGTTCGATATTCCCAGGTCGTTCAAGATGAATCGGAGTAGTTCGGTAAAGCTGAGCTTAGGATTGAAGATAAAGGCGGTATGGATCGTTGACTCTACACTGTGCATGAATATTTTGAGCAGCGTGGTCTTTCCGGTCCCCACCTCTCCGGTGATGACGACGAAGCCCTTCCGCGACTCGATGCCGTAACGCAGACTGGCAAAGGCCTCGTGATAAAGAGGATTGGCATAAAAAAAGCGCGGGTCGGGTGTGACACTGAAAGGGACATCCGAAAATCCAAAGTGCTCAGTGTACATAACGCTTACCCGCGGCTAGAAAAGACCCCTTTTCATCTCTAAAAAAGCCCCCCGGCCCCTGCGGATGCATGTTATCTCTTAAATCCCTGATTATGAGACAGGCAAGGCCAATGCCAACGGCGGGTTACCGCTTCTAAGTTGTTGACTATCAAGAAGATCAGATTGGGGGGAAAGATCCGGACGTGAAGGAAATCTCCTTCGCCGCCAAATACCTACACCAAAACCCGTCCCCTTTCTTTCTACGGTTTCTGGTTTATTACCCGGCATTGGACCAGAGTATTTGCGACGGCCTCGGTCTACAAACCCCGGAGACACCACAGTGGGGCACTGATCCGAGACGGTAACCAGTGCGGCAATCACGCTCCCAGTGCTTTGCGCAACTGGACATACGCCACGAGTTGTCCCTGGTTGATCGCGATTTGGCTGTCCTGCGCCTGATAAAGGCTGCGCTGAGTCTCGAGCAGAGTCAGATAGTCGATGGCGCCGGCATCGAAGCGCGCCTTGGCGATGTCATAGGCATTTTGTGATTCCTTAACCGATTCAACCGATAGCGCGGCCTGCTCGTTGTTGCTCTTGAGCGCGGCCAGCGCGTCTTCGACTTCCTGGAACGCGACCAGCACGGTTTTCTGATACTGCGCGGCGAGCTCTTTTTGCCGCGCCGTCACGCTTTGCAGATTTCCCGTGAGCCGGCCGCCGGTAAAGATCGGCGCTAGTAGGCTCGACGCCAGCGAAGATGCCGCGGCGGCAGGATTGCCAAAGCCGGCGGCGATCACAGTATCGGCACTGAGCGTCAGCGACGGGAAAAAGGCCGCTCGCGCTACGCCGATGTCGGCGTTGGCGCCGCGCAAACCGGCTTCGGCGCTCTGGATGTCAGGCCGCGCGGTCAGCAAAGTTGACGGCGGTGTGAGATTCACCTGGGGCATCTTCAACGACGCGAGCTGCGCGGTTGGCGCGGATAAATTCTGCGGCGGCCGGCCGAGCAGGATTGCCAGCGCGTTGGCCGAGGTGGCGCGTTGCTCGGTCAGCGCCGCCAACGTCGCGCGGAAACCGTTCACCGCGACCCGCTGTTGCGAGACTTCGAGGCCGGAAACGCCGCCGGCGTTATAACGCGCTTCGATGATGCGCAAAATTTCTTCGGCGTTTTTAAGATTAAATTCAGCGATGCGAATGCGATCGTTGAGACTCAAGATCTGCGCATAGAAATCGGTCACGTCGGCGGTGACCACGAGGCGCAGGGCTTCGTGGTCGAACTGGGTCGCGTCGACGTTATAGTCGGCCGACTTGGCGGCATTGCGGTTTTTGCCCCAAAGGTCGACTTCGTAACTGATGCTGCCGCCGCCGCGCACGGAATTGGTGTCTTTCTGGTCTTGAAAGGTTCGCGATGCCGAGCCGCTGGCGCTCACCGTGGGATAGAGCGGTGAGGCGGCGACCTTCGCCTGCCCGCGCGCCTGCTCGATGCGGTGCAGCGCCGCCTCCAAGTCGAGATTTTGCGCCAAGGCTATTTCTATCAAGCGATCCAAATCTGCGTTGCCCAATTCCTGCCAAAATGGCGTGGTGCTCGGTTGGAGGTCGACGCCGACTCCCGCCACGCTCGACCAGCCGGTAGGGACGGCCATTTGCGGCCGCTGATAGTTGGGTGCGAGGCTGCAGGCTGATAGCGCCAGTGAGAGCGCGATCGTACTTTTCAGTGGATGTTTACGCATAAATCACCTCACTCCGAAGCTAAAGCGATGACTGGATCAAGCTGTGCCGCTTTGCGCGCGGGCAGGTAGCCGAAGATCAATCCAGTCGCCGACGCGCAAGCGAAGGCCAGCACGGCGGGCGCGACTGAAAAAATCACTGCCATGCCGCTGTACCGTAAAACCAAGCCGGCGGCGATGCCGATTAGAATTCCCAAAATACCGCCAGCGGCGCAGACTACGGCGGCTTCGATGTTGAATTGCAGCAAGATATCACGCATGCGCGCGCCAGTGGCCATGCGGATGCCGATCTCGCGGGTGCGCTCGACGACGCTCACCAGCATGATGTTCATCACGCCGATGCCGCCGACGAGAAGCGAGATCGCCGCGACGGTGCCCAACAGCAACGTAAAGGTATCCTGGGTTTCCATCGCCGCCTGGAGAAACGACGCCATGTTGCGCACGCTGAAATCTTCGGTCTTGTGGCGCTCTTTCAAAAGCGTTTCGACGTTTGTCTGGGTCGCTTCGATGTCGGCGGCGTCGGTAACTTTAAGGGTAATGCTGCTCAAATAATTTTTGCCGAAGAGCCGAACCAAACCGGTGGTGATCGGAACAAAGATGACATCGTCCTGGTCGCTGCCGTTGGGTGAAGCGCCTTTTTCGGTCATGACGCCGATCACAAGAAACGGCACGTTTTTCAGCAGGACGTATTTTCCCACCGGGTTAGTGCCGTCGGGGAAAAGCGTTTTCGTTACGGTGCGGCCGAGGACGACGACGGCAGCGTAGTGCTTCATGTCATCGGTATTGAAGAACTGTCCTTCGGCGACCGGCCAATCGCGCGCCGAGGGGAAATCTTCGCCGGTGCCTTGAACCGAAGTCTGGTAGTCGATGTTGCCGAGACGCACAGTGGCACGGCCGCTGCGCTCGGCTAAAGCAGCGGCGATATTGGGCAGCCCTTTGAGCGCCGCGGCGTCGTCCGGCACGAGCGTGGCGATATCGCCGGTGTTTCTAATACCCGCGGCGCCGGGGCGAATTAGCATTAAATTGGTGCCGAAAGAACTGATGCGGTCGAGCACTTTCTGCCGGCTGCCTTCGCCGACCGCCAGCATGGCAACTACTGCAGATACGCCGATGATGATACCGAGCAAGGTGAGAATTGTCCGAAAGATGTTTACTCGCAACGAACGCCATGCCGTCACAAGCGCTTCCTCCATGCTCGCCATCAAGCTGACGGCGCTTTCGAAGCTTCGGCTGTCGGCGGCGAGATTCTCCACCGGTTCGTCGTCGTTGACCATTCCGGTGTCCTCAATAATTCGTCCGTCCTGGATGCGCACGATGCGGCCGGCGTGTTGGGCGACGTTTTCCGCATGGGTGATCAGGATGATCGTGCGTCCTTCGGCGTGGAGTTTCTTGAGCAGCGCCAACACTTCGTCGCCGCTCTTGCTGTCGAGGGCGCCGGTGGGCTCGTCGGCGAGAATCACCGGCGGGTCGTTGACCAGCGCGCGGGCGATCGCCACGCGCTGCTGCTGGCCGCCGGAAAGTTCGGAAGGCCGGTGATCGGTGCGATCGCCGAGTCCAAACTGTTGCAACAGCTCATTGGCGTGAGTCGTTCGTTTATGTTTCGGCAGACCGGCGTATACCGACGGTATGGCGACATTCTCTTCGGCCGTCGCCGTGGCGAGAAGATTGTAGCGTTGAAAAATAAAGCCAAAGGTTTCACGGCGTAACGACGCCAGCTCGTCGGGCGAGAGATTCGCCGCTTCTCTGCAGAGCACCTTGTAACTGCCGGAAGTCGGACGATCGAGACAGCCGATGATGTTCATCAAGGTCGACTTGCCGGAGCCGGAGTGGCCCATAATCGCGACGAACTCGCCGCGCTTGACTCTGAGCGACACGCCGTCCAGGGCGCGGACCGTCGTGTCGCCGTTGGTGTAATGTTTCCGAATGTCTGTCAGTTCCAGGATTGTTGCGTTCATAACTGCGGTCCTCGATTAACGCGCGGCGCGTTGGCACGGTTGTTGTTGCTTTGCTGTGCGTTGCCATTCGCGCTCGGATTGACCCGCGGGCGGCTGACATAAATGTTTTCGCCTTCTTTCAAGCCGTCGGTGACTTCGGCCTGAGTGCGCGTCTGCAAGCCGACGTGAATCACGCGCTGCTCGCGACCGGTTTCGGTGGCAACGGAGACCCGGTAGGCTTTGCCTTTCTCGTTGTCCTCTTTGGCCGCGCGCCGGGTGAGCACTTCCGCCGGCACGATCACCGCGTTGTCGGCTTTGCCGAGGATAAAGAAGACCTGCGTCGTCATACCAGTCTTTAGCTGGCGCCCGTCGTTTTTCACGTCGATCAAGACGTCGAAGAGCACTACGTCGTTGACGATTTCCGGCGAGGGCTGAATCTGCCGCACCGTGCCCTGCCAACGATACTCGCTGTTGCCGAGCGTGGTGAAATAGGCCGGCATGTTTTCTTTCAACCGATTGACGTCCGCCTCGGCGACTTGGGCGCGCACGGTCATCAGATCCAAATTCGCTACTTGCAAGATCGTCGGCGCGCTTTGATTGGCATTCAGCGTTTGTCCTTCCTTGGTCGGCAATGTGGTTACGGTACCGGCGACCGGCGCGTAGATCTTGGTGAAGCCGAGATTGGCGCGGCTGGCTTTGAGATTGGACTCAGTTTCTTGCATCTGCGCTGCGATCGAGTCGACTTGCGCTTTCGCTACGGCCGCTTGTGATTCCGTTTCCTGCAATGCCTGCTTGCTCACGGCGTTGACCGCGATCAGATTTTGGTTGCGCTGGAGATTTTGATCGGCCAGTACTGCCTCGGCTTTCTGCTGATTTAACTGAGCGCGCAAGCTGTTGAGCTTCGCTTCACCCGCCTCCACTTGAGCCTGATAAACGCGCGGATCGATCTCCGCGAGAAGCTGGCCTTGCTTTACCGCATCACCGATGTCGACGTAGATTTTCTTTAGCTGTCCCGATATCTGCGTGCCGACGTCGACATATTGTTTCGGTTCTAACTTTCCTTGCGCTGTGACCACTTCTTCGATCGTGCCGCGGGTGACGGCCACGGGTCGAAGCGTGGCACTCTGCGGGTCTTGAGCGGCCGCGCTGTACCAGTACCAGCCGCCTGCGCCGATCGCGGCACCCGCGAGAACGCCAATCAGTTTTTTTCGCTGCGCTTTTACTAGGTTCATATTCCATTTCAGCTTCATGTCCGTTTGTCTCCGTTTTTCCTTACCAACGCTGTCACAACTTAATACGAACCAGCGGGCGCCAGTCTTCGCTCTAATTGCGCAAAAAAAAGCGCCGGGATTACCGGCGCCTAGACAATTGGGACCGTTCTGCCCGGGGCTCCTCCGGGTTAGATTTCGCTAATTTTGTCCGGGAGGGGGTGGCGGGCGGCGCAGCAGGTCGGCGAACATGCGGCGCTCATCGGGCGAAAGCTCTTTCACGGTTTGCTTAATCACTTGGCCCATGCGCTTGAACATTTCTTCGCGGAGTTCGTCGATTTTCTTTACCTGTCGATCGTAGGCGGCTTCATCAAACGGCTCGGTGCTGAGTAAGCGCAGCGCCTCGTCGCGCGCGGCGTCCATTTGCTTTCGCACCGGATCGCCGGCGGCGCGAATTTGCTGAAACTTTTCGCGAAAGCGGGCTTCGATGGGATCGGGCAGATTCTGCAGTGCTTGTTCCATCTGTTGCCGGCGCGACGGCGCGCCGTCGAGACTGCGCGGCAAGTGGCCGACGATCACGCCGAGCAAAATAATATTCAAAACCAGCGACGCCAGGAATACCAATCTCAATGTCTTGCTCATAGCAGCGCGTCATCTGCCGAAAAAACACTTTGGGCGCTCACAGTCGAGGACTTGTCAATGGTTGTGGAGGTCTTATCGGGCGGCATGCTAAAGCCGATCACCAGCCCGAAAACGAGCGCGGTAGCGACGACGTAGGCCGGCTTGGGCAAATGAAATTCAACGCATAGCTCGCGCAGCCACTGCCATGGTGAAACCGTCTTATTTTGCGGCCGCTGGCGCGCCTGCAAGATAATCCGCTGGGCCAAGTCTGGACTGGCAGACTCGATTCGGCGGGATCGGAGCATCGCTTCAAGTCTTTCGTCATGAATATCACTCATAATATCCTCACAGGTACGGCTTCATGCGTCCCTTCAGAGTCGCTTTCGCGCGCATGATCAGCGATTGCAACGCTTTCAAACTCAGCCCCATCACCTCTGCGGCTTCCTGATTGCTCAATCCTTCCTCGAAACAAAGATTTAAGGCCGTCCTTTGGCGGTCCGGCAGTGCGGCTATCTCTTTTTCCAGCAACTTTTGTTGCTCATTTTGGATCGCCGCGGCATCGAGTGTTGCTTTCTCGTCAACTAGTGGAACGTCGTCTTCCAGGGGCTCCGGACGTTTCTTTTTTTGCCAGTCGAGGCAGAGATTCACCACGATGCGATAAAACCAGGTGCTGAACCTAGTGTTCCGATCGGGTTGCCATTTTCGCGGATCTTCCCACAATTTCAGGAAGGCATCCTGCACGATATCCTCCGCAGTTTCCTTACTTTGGACATACCGGTAGGCGAGCCGGTAAAAACGCTCGGCATGCCGCCGCGCGAGCTCACTGAAGGCAGGGTGACTGCCATCTTGAATGAGCGCGAGTAGTTGCTGATCATCCTTCTCAGCCCAGCCGGTAGCCATGGGGTTGGTTTTGCGCGGCTTCCTCTTTGATGCAATGAATAGATCATACAACCAACCAGCTTCGGCGCAAAACTCATCAAACTCTTGGTCCTCTTAGTATTACGGGCATTTACCTAGTATTCGTCGGAGGTTATCCGCTGTCTCTAAACGTTAATACGAATGAGGCGAAAAAAGTCTTCGTGGCTGATCTGAGTTTCCATTCGCTCTTCGACAAGTCCGTCCCGTTCGGCAAAGTCGAAGGGCTCAGGGCGCAAGGAGAAACGTTCGATATCGCTGTGATTTTCCGTTCGTGCTGAGCCTAATCAAAACACCGGCGGAGCAGGACATTGATTGTTTTCGGCGCCTCGCCGGAACATCCGGTCGCCCGATCCTATGGCAAAGCATCGCTCATCGCTGGAACGAACCCGAGTTGTGGCGCAAGCTCCTGAGTTTAGCAGAGCCGCTCTCGTCAAAGCGACCATAGTTAACGGTGAAATTCTGGTGGAAAACGGCGAACACACTGCCGCTTTTTCCGGCCGGCACTGGGAAACGGCAAGAACGGCCAGGCGTCCGCTCTGGGATAGTTTCGAGTCTCGGGCTTCGGTTTCGAGCTTTCCATGAACTCGAAACTTGAGACGCGTGACCCGAGACCAACGGGCGTCACACCGGCAGTGAGTCGTCGTGCGACTCTAAGAACCGGTGCCACGCGCTGCGCGAAGGGGCCACGGCGTCCCGCAACTTTTGTTTTTCGCCGTCGTTCATAGCGACAAAGCTACGAGCGGCCTGGATGTTTTGTTCCAACCGGGCCATCTGTTCCACCCCGATCACGACGGAGGCAACCGGCTGGCTCAAATTGAAGCGCAACAGATCGGACGGGGATGCCCTGCCGGCGCCGTTGCCAACCAACAGGCCCTGCCCCATCACCTTCATGGAGAGGATGCCCATATTCTTCTCAAGTGCGACAGGCAAGGCGGATTGCTCGAAGGCCGGAATTGGGACCATCTTCCGGGCCGCGATCGGATTCGCCGACTGCGCGGCGTTGAGGGCCATCAGCACCGTATCAAAATCGTAACGCCTAAGCGCCTCAGTCATGGCATCGCCATCGTTATGGCCCGTGATGCCGACGAAGCGGGCGACTTTTTGCTCTTTTAATTGTTGAACTGCCGCGACTGCACCGTCCGGACCGCCCATGCGATTTAGGTCATCGAGATTGCTCAGGCTATGAATCTGGATCAGGTCGAGGTAGTCCGTCTGCAGAAACCTGAGGCTTTGCTCCACTGAGCGCAGCACACTGTCGCGGTCACGTGGATCGGATTTGGTCGCAAGAAATATTTCTTTTCGCCGATGCTTGGAAAATTCACCGAGTCGTTTTTCGCTGAGCCGCTCGATCCCCTTTCGCGTGTAGGAACCAGCGCTATCGAAGTACGTGATTCCCAGATCGAAAGCGCGCTCGAGCAGCGCCTGCGCTTCATCCTCGTCCGGCATAGAACAAAACCTGGTGCCTGAGCCAAAACCAACGATCGAAACCATTTCATCGGTTTTGCCAAGCCGCCGCTTCGGCAGCGAATTCGCACTGCTGGCACCCAGCGCTATGTCGGCGGATTCGAATACCATGAGAGCCGCCGTGCTTTTTAGAAACTCCCGACGCGTCCAACCTGGTTTCATGATTCCTCCTTTCGAAGCCGAGCGTTATATTTGTGTGATCGGCAAGGATGAGGATAACAGCTAAGATATGAGAGAACTATCCGAAAAGTGAATCCCTCGTCAACACTTCTTGACGACTATTCCCTTCTCGACCTATTTTATGCGTAGCCGAAGTGACAAAGCTAAAAGAGGAGAGATTTATGCCTGCGGAGTTCATTGATATTTTAGATCTTCCTGAACTGGATATCGGCCACAGCAAAAAAGTGCTCTTCACTTCAGATCATTTTCACACCTGGGTTCACGGCGACTACCCGGGAACCAAAGGTCCGATGCACAAGCACACCGCCGATCAACAGTTTTACTGCGTTAAAGGTGAATGCACCTTTCACTTTCCCGATGGATCGGCGCGCAAACTGACGCCGGGGATGCTAGTGACCATTCCCGCCAGTCAGCTCTATCAGCTCGACAACACTGGGGATGAATGCGATGTCTCAAGAAATTCCCAGCAAAAGTTTCCCGTCATTCCGGCCAACCCCGGTGAAAGCCGGAGGCGAACCGGAATCCAGAAAACACAAGGAACTGGATTACCGCTTTCGCGGTAATGACGAAAAGATGGCGTCGACCTATTCCGTCAACTCTTGAGACATGTCATTAAATAAATTGATAACAGAAAAAGGAGATACTCAATATGTCAACCCTCATTACCGGATTGGGTTTAGTCGGCACCTCGTACGCGCAGCTCGGGCTTAAACGCGGGGAGAACATCATTTTCTACGACGTAGCGCCGAGGAAAGATTTTCTGGCGAACAAGCTGGGACCGGCGAACGTGACGGTCGTGCAGGGAGACGTGCGCGATCTTCCGGCGCTGGTGGAAACAATCCAAAAACACAAAGTCGACAAACTCATTCATACTGCCGGACTGATCGGCGGCAAAGTGGCGCAGCCGATTTATACCGGAATGCAAATCAACGTGATGGGCACGATCAACGTAGCGGAGGCGGTGCGGCTCACGGGCGTGAAACGGCTCGTGCAAATCAGCACGATGGGGGTTTACGACCGGCGCGTCGAGGGCTCCGAGGCCATCGCAGAGAGTTTTCATCGCGGACCCGGCGAAGCGTACGGCAATTCCAAAGTCGCGAAAGAATTGATGGTGGAGGCTTACCAGCGCCTCTATGGCTTTGAACTGATGATTGTTCGTCTGGCCAATGTCTACGGCGTCGGACACTTTGCCGGCGGTTCCGGCGGCGGCGAGATGGTTCAGAACCTGCTGCAAACCGGAATCAAAGGCGGCGTGGTGCGCATCAAGCAAGAGCAGGCGCGGGATTTTGAGTACATTTATTACAAGGACCTCGGGCGCGCTCTCGACAAAGCCGCAACGGTTCCTTTATCAGCGCCGACGACGCTGAACATCGGCACGGGCGTCGTGGTGACGTTCGACGATCTGGTCGGGACGGCCGAAAAGCTCCTGCCGAAGCTCCAGGTCGAGATCATTCCGGGAGCCAGACCCCGCTCCTCCAAGCAGCCCATGGTCATCGCCAAGGCCAAACAGCTATTGGGCTGGGAGCCCGAGTATAATTTGGCAGCGGGCTTCAAAGACTACATCGAAGAGCTCAAGGCGCTGGGTTAAAAATCGCCGGCCATTCGGGCCGAGGCTACGCCTCAGAAGGATAGTGTGCCCCGCTTTCCGCTTTTGTAAGTCTCATAGCGGATTTTCTGGCCGTCGGTTTCAATCATGATAGCGCCGTCTTGATCCGTGCGAAGAATTTCCGCGCCGACCTCTTGATAGCGCGCAACCACTTGCTCCCGTGGTAACCCGCCGGCGTTGCGCGCGCCCGCCGTGAAAACCGCCAGCTTCGGCTGAACCGACGCGACGAATTCTTGCGTGCTGGAAGTCGCGCTGCCATGACGCGGAACCTTCAAAATCGCGCTTCTCAGATCGTCGTTTTTTTCCTGCAAAATTTTTTCGTCCCGTTTATCGATATCCCCGGCGAACAGCAGGCGGATTTTGCCGAATTCCAGGCGCAGCACCACGGAGAGGTCGGCGGTTTTTTCGGCCGACGGATAAAGAACGCACAGGGTCGCCCCACCGATGACGCGACAAGGCTGTTCCCCATTTAATGTAATCTGCTTGATCTTTGCCCTTTCCAGCGCGTCTTCGAGATCTTCAAAGCGGGCAGTTTGACCTTTCGTCCCTCCGGACCAAAACTCCGACGGTGCAAACTCGTTGACGATGGCGCGCATTCCGCCGTAATGGTCGATGCGCGGGTGGCTAACTAATAGGTAGTCGACTTTGAGAATCTTACGGGAACGCAGAAAAGGCGCCACGATCCCCTCTCCGGTATCGAAGTCACCGATCGCCGTGCCACCGGCATCGACGAGGAGCACCTTTGAGCCGGGCAGCTCCACCACGGCTGCGTCCCCCTGGCCGACGTTGAGGTGAGTAACGCGCAGCTCTTGCCGGTTCCACCGCTCGCGCCACCAATAAACCCCGTCCCCTAGAAGTGTTGCCGCTAACGCGACGACGGCGATGAAAGAATAACGATGGCGGCTAGAAAGCATGATGGACAGAATGAACAGATACAGCAATGCGACTTCCAAAGGGTTGGGCGCCGGTACGCCTATGTTTGCCAAAGGTAGCTGTGCAAACATGCGTACCAACCCAATGGTCAAGGACAAAACAATCTCCGCAAACCACACCAGCGCCCCTGCTGCGGTGGGCAACGCCAACGAAAGAAAGCCAATCATCAATCCAAGCGGTACGACCACAAAACCCACCAGCGGCACAATGAGCGGATTAGAAACAAAGCCGGCCAATGAGAGATGGCCGAAATAATGCGCGATCAAAGGGCCCGTGCCCAAGGTGGCTAGCAACGGGACCGCCAAATGAAAGCTCGCCTGTCCCAGTTTCTCTCGGACCCAGCTTTTCTCCTGTGGCAATTCATCCCGTCGTTGTTTAGTGGAAAAACGTTCCTGCACCATACGCATCCCCCAAACGATAAAGAGCACCGCAAGAAAGGACAGCTGAAATGAGATATCGGCGATTACGCCCGGCCAGACGAGCCCGATGAGCAGCGCGGCAAACGTCAGACTCGCGAACACTTCCTCCTCGCGATCCAGCAGTACCGCCAGCTCGTAAACGCCGATCATGATCGCTGACCGCACGGTCGGCACCTGGGCGCCGGCAATCGCCGTGTAAAAGATCACCGCGAAAAACGACCAGAAGGTGCCGAGCTTGATCCAATTGAAGCGCAAGAGCAGATAGCTGTTGAATGAACAACCAAAGCGGATCAACCAAAACACCACCAACCCCAGCATGCTCACGTGAAGGCCGGAAATCGACAACACATGGTTCACGCCCGCCGCGGTGAAGCTCTCGCGCAGCTCCTTTGAGATGCCGCCCATGTCGCCCACCACCAGCGCCTTCAAGAGAGCGCCGTTGTCGTGGGAAAAGTTCTGGTCGATGTAGCGCCGCATTCCTCTACGTAGGAATTCCACCGCGGCACCAATGCCTCCAGTCCGGCGGGCGACCAGTTCGACTTCGCCATCGCTATCCAGGAATCCAACGGCGTAGATGTTTCGGCGAGAGAGGTACGTCGCATAGTTGAACCCGCCGGGATTCCCCGCGTCGCGTGGAACCCGCGGTTGCAGCCAGCAGCGCACGCGGTCACCGAACCGCCACTCGCGATGAACGCCGCGGATGGTGAGAAGGAGATCGCCCGTGATGTCCTCGGCGCCCGTAGGATGCCAGAGGCGATCGAAGCGGAGTATCCATCGACTCCGGTTCGGCAACTTTTCCGGCTCCTGAATCAACGTTCCTTCGAGGTAGAGGCGAGCGTCTTCTTTCATCACCGATCGCAGATGGTTCGGCGGGAAATTGGGCGCGAGCAGATTCCGGTGTCTGGCGTAGCCAATGACCGATAATAACAGCGCGGCGCTGATCAGGAACGCTGTCCATCGCCGCGACGGCGAGAAAAGGAAAGGCAGCGGGACCAAAGGCAGAAGAGCAAACAGGAACGGAACCTGGAACGGCAGCGCCGCCATCGCCTGACCGGCAAGCAGCGATAGCGTCAAAATGATAAGCCAGTTTGAAGGCTGAATGATCGTGGAATAAGCGGAGGGCGGTTCAGCCTTGTCGTAGGCCATGGCCAGCTCTCACTGGGGCGCGGAGCGAAATGACTCAAGAATATCCCGGGCCAGTTTCTCGTTCATCCGCGGCACTTTTAAGAGTTCGTCTAAGCTGGCCTCTTCGATTCTCTTGATGCTGCCAAAGGCGCGCAGAAGCGCCCGCTTCCGGACCCCGCCGACACCGGGGATTCGATCCAAAGCCGAATAGAGAGTCTGCTTGGATCGCAACTTCTTATGGTAAGTAATGGCGAATCGGTGCGCCTCGTCCCGGACTCTTTGCAACAGGAAAAGCGCGTTCGAGTTGCGCTTCAAGACGACCGGATTACTTTGGCCAGGCAGAAATACCCTCTCCTCCAGCCGCTGAATTTCAGCGCTCCGGGCCGCCGCTTGGACGCGCATTTTGGCCAGGCCGACGGCTTCCACGCCGGTCACACCGACTTCCGCCATCGCAGCTAGAGCCATAGCGAGCTGGCCCTTGCCGCCATCAACGACGACCAGATCCGGCAGATCGGCTTCCTGTGTTCCCCGCAAGAAACGGCGCTTGAGAATCTCCAGCATCATGCCAAAATCGTCGCCGCCGGAGGATGGATCGATGCTACGAATTCGATAATGACGATAGCGCGTCTTATCCGGCTCTCCGTTGATAAAAGTCACCATGGAACCCACCGCATGCGCACCATGAATCGTCGAGATGTCGAAACACTCAACGCGCTGCGGATAGTGTTTCAAACGCAACTGGGACTGAAGCTCCAGGAGCATCTTTTCACGCGCCTTTTCCTGATCGTGGCGCTCGAAGAAACTCTGTCGCGCATTCTCCACGGCCATTTCAACCAGTTGGCGCTTGTCGCCTCGTTGGGGATTAAGGATGGTAATTTTTTTCCCTTTGCGTTCCCCCAAATACTCCTCTCGCGCCTCGCGGTCGTCCAACGACACCGGCAACAGGATCTCATCGGGAATGAATCGGTTTCCCTGGTAGAACTGCGTAAGCAGCGAACCCATGATTTCATCATCGGGAAACTCAAGGTCTTCCAACGAGTAGGATTGATTTCCGGTCAGCTTCCCCTGTCGAACCAGCAGCACCTGCACTTCGATGAAACCGCCTTCCCGATAGAGCCCGAAAATATCTTGGTCGGCGCCCCAGTGCGAAACCATACGCTGTTTTTCCAGGGTTTTCTCGACCGCCTGAATCTGATCGCGAATCTTCGCCGCCGCTTCGAACTCCAACGCCGCCGATTTCTCCTGCATTTTTTGTTTCAACTCGGCGATCAGCTCTTGCTGCTTCCCTTCGATAAACAACATCGCTCTTCGCACCTGCTCCCGATACTCCTCCGCCGGGACGGACAAGACACAGGGCGCCAGGCAGCGCTTGATTTGGTACTGAAGACACGGCCGGCTGCGATTCCTGAAGTTGTAGTCCGTACAGTTTCGCAGCAAGAAGTGCTTCTCGATGATATCGATGGTTTCCCGCGCCGCGACGGCGGAAGAAAACGGGCCGAAATAACGATTGCCGTCTTTCACGATCTTACGCGTGGCGAAGATTCTCGGCCAAGGGTGCTGGGTTGTGACTTTGATGCTCAGATAACTTTTGTCGTCCTTCAGCCGGATGTTGTATCGCGGCTTATACTGTTTGATGAGATTGTTTTCGAGAATCAGGGCTTCTTTATCGCTGCCGGTAACCAGGGTTTCAATGTCTTCGACGCGGCGAAGCAGAAACTGAATCTGCGAACGCTCGTCCGCGTTGTTGAAGTAAACGCGCACGCGGGCACGGAGATCTTTGGCCTTGCCGACGTACACGACTTTTCCGCCCTTGTCCCGCATCAAGTAGACGCCGGGGCGCGACGGAAGGTTGGCGAGCTTTTCTGTCAGAGAAATCATCGACCCATTCCGGTTGGCGCCGTTGGATAATTGACACGCGACAGGTTCAGATCCGCGCGACACGGCGAAAGCAAGTCAAAATAACATACTGCCACGCCGCTTGGTCTTGTACATCTTTGGGCCGCGCTGCACATTTTTCGTTAATTGTCCCTATTTTTCCTTTATTTTTCTCAATAAACTCCCAACCACCAGTATAGCCCTATTGGCATGGGTTTTGGACTCAGCTTAAGTTGGAACACCTCACTGAACGACGAAAGGCCAAAAACTTAACGCCACCATGGAACACCGCATGTTTGATATAAAACATTTGCTTGAACTTGGAGTTTTTAGCCAGTTGATTCCCATCTGGCAGGTTTTCTTCTTTATCGCGAGCCTGCTCCCATTTTTGCTTTGGAACCGAGTCAAGATTTGCCTTCTGATAACCTACCTATTCACCTACTATTTGGGTTTTATGGTCCAATGGGGCGACTATATTTCCAACATGGGTTCAATGCAGCCTTTCGTCCTTTATTCCCTCAGCGGCTTGGCCATCGCGGTATTTTTTGTCGCGACTATTTTCACCGAGCAACCGGACAAAAAAACTAAAGTTCGTTGGGTTCGGTTTGCACGGCCGGATAATGGCGAGGAGGATAACCCGAGTCAGATACGCCACAGAGACCCTGTTGAAGTGGCTATCAACGTCACCCATTCCAACATCGAAAACCAGCGATAGTGGACACGTTCCGTTTTAATGCCTTGGCTATTTAAGTTAGCTTCCCTGCAAATCTACGGGTCGCTGCGCCCGGCCGACGGTTCACGCAGCGCCAGCTCCTGCGCTTCCATTTCGCGAATTTCATCACGCAAGTCGGCAGCCCTTTCAAACTCCAGGTTCCCGGCCGCCCGTTTCATTTCCTTTCTGAGCTGCACGACTTTGCGAGAAAGATCCGCCAGGCCATACCTCGCGGGCTTCTCAGCCGCTATGGGGATATCCACGTAATCCGCCTCGTAGATCTTTATCAACGGGGAGCCGAGCGACTTGATCACCGTCTGTGGCGTAATGCCATGCTCTTTGTTGAAAGCCGCCTGAAGGCGTCGTCTTCGATTCGTTTCACCGATGGCCCGCTTCATGGAATCGGTAATCGAATCGGCATAAAGAACGACTCTGCCACGAACGTTGCGTGCGGCCCGGCCGATGGTCTGAATCAGCGACCGATCGGAGCGTAAGAAACCTTCCTTGTCCGCGTCGAGAATCGCGACCAAAGAGACTTCCGGCAAATCCAGTCCCTCTCTTAAGAGATTGATCCCCACCAACACGTCAAATTGCCCCATTCGCAACTGCCGGATGATCTCAACCCGCTCGATGGTTTCAATGTCCGAGTGCAGATAGCGAACCTTCACGTTCAAGTCCTGATAATAGTCCGTCAAGTCCTCCGCCATTCGCTTGGTCAATGTCGTAACCAGAACCCGCTCTCGATGCCCCACGGTCTGGCGAATCTCTTCGAGCAAATCGTCCACCTGATTGCGCGCCGGTCGCACGACCACTTCGGGATCCGTAAGCCCGGTGGGGCGAATCAACTGCTCCACCACCGCTCCCCGGCTTTGGGTCATCTCATATTCCGCCGGCGTGGCGGAAACACAGATGATTTGATTCAAACACGCTTCGAATTCTTCGAAATTCAGCGGTCGATTGTCCAAGGCGGATGGCAAGCGAAAGCCGTACTCTACCAGTGTCTCTTTGCGCGAGCGGTCGCCCCGATACATCCCGCCGATTTGCGGCACCGTCACGTGGCTTTCGTCGATGAAGAGCAAAAAATCATTGGGAAAATAACTGAGCAATGTCGGCGGCGGCTCCCCCGGCTTGCGCCCGGTCAAATGGCGCGAGTAATTCTCGATGCCCGGGCAAAAGCCCATCTCTTCGAGAAGTTCGAGGTCGTAAAGCGTTCTTTGCTCGAGCCGTTGGGCTTCCAATAACTTCCGCTCGCCGCGCAACTCCAAGAGCCGTTCGCGAAGCTCTTCTCGGATGCCCCGAATCGCCTGCTTCATCCGCTCTTCGCCGGTCACGTAGTGGCTCGCGGGATAGATGCAGGCCTTATCGATCCGCCGTTGAATTTTCCCGCGGATCGGATCGATTTCCTGGATCGCCTCGATGGTGTCGTCGAAGAATTCAATGCGCAGCGCCGAGCTATCCTCATACGCGGGAAACACTTCGACGATGTCGCCGCGTACCCGGAAAGTGCCCCGATAAAAATCGTAGTCGCTGCGCTGATACTGGATATCGACGAGTTTCCGCAGCATCTGGTCACGCGGTATCGTTGTTCCTTCTTCAAGATAAACCATCAGATCGAAGTAGGCCTCGGGGGAACCCAAGCCATAAATGCAAGAGACGCTCGCCACGATCAAGGTGTCGCGCCGCTCCAACAGCGCCTTGGTAGCGGAATGGCGCAACTTATCGATCTCGTCGTTGATCGACGCGTCCTTCTCAATGTAAGTATCCGTCGAAGGAACGTAGGCTTCAGGTTGATAGTAGTCGTAATAGCTCACGAAGTAGCGAACGGCATTTTCCGGAAACAGTTCCCTGAACTCGCTGTAGAGCTGGGCGGCCAAGGTTTTATTCGGCGCAATGACTAAGGTCGGCCTGTTGGCTCGAGCGATGACATTGGCCATGGTAAAAGTCTTGCCGGAGCCGGTCACGCCTAAAAGAACCTGATTTCTTTTATGCCGCTCGATGCCCTGAGAAAGCTTTTCAATCGCTTGGGGTTGGTCGCCTTGAGGTTTAAAATGAGCAACCAGCCGAAATTGTCCCTTGTCCCTATCGCGAATCATCGAGAAAAAGATACCAGCGCGGCATCGGTGGAACAAGTCTCATCTACTTACCCTTCACATCGGCATAGAGCCGGTCGATAGTGCCGCTCTTATCGAGCTCCGCCAATGGGCCGGAGTCAACGAATTCGGCAGGCTTGTATTTGGCGAACTTGGGATCGCCATCAGCCAGGTGATTGATGACGGACTGAACCGCGCTTTCAACGGCATAAGGTTTTGCCGGCATTTTCGCGGCGTAAACCCAGGACTCCTCCAGCGCCTCTCGATCCTTCATGTCCAGGAATTTTCCAAGAATACGCATCGTATCTTCCTTGCGGGTTTTGAAAAGATGGACGCCCCGAACGATCGCACGCATCGTGCGATACGTCAGGTTCGGATACCGTTGGATGAACGAACGCCGGGTCGTAATCGTCGAGCCCTGATATTCGACCTTGAGATCAGTTAAATCGACGAGAAAATTCATCCCCGCTTTGCGCGCAAAGAGAGTCTGCGGCGGCGAAAGAACCGTCGCGGCCACTCTGCCGGTCTGAAGAGCCGTCCACATGACATCATTGGTTCCCAGCGAAAGAAATGACACGTCCTTGTCCGGATCCAGTCCCAGGTGCCGCAGGCCGATGCGCGCATTCTTCTCATAGGCATCGCCAGGGCGCTGAAAGCCGAAAATCTTGCCTTTTAGATCCCGCGCCATCCTTATCTCCGGCCGAGCCACCAGAGTCATTGTCGCATAGCGCGAGAAGCCACCGAGCATGACGACATCGCGGTTCTGCACCGAGACCGGGATCATGAGAAACGCCGACATGATCGCCAAATCCACTTCGTTTGCGATCAGGGCCGTGGGCGCAATCGACCCCGCCGTCCTCACAACCTCGACATCACCAATGCCTTCTTCGGCAAAAAAGCCGGCTTCTCTGGCGACGTAAGGAACGGAATGAGCCACGGCCCGCGCCGCGTAGCCGATCCGAATCTTATCTTTTTCGGCTTTCCCCTGCGCGCGGGCATCCACGACCGCCATGACCAGGCAAAAAAACGTTAGTAGGGCTACCAGCTCATGACCGAATCGCACGGTTTCACCTCTGTTACCACATGACGATAGTTCGGTGTAAGGCAGTCCCGGAGAATAACAAGAGAAGCTTGATCGAGCAATGTCGCGTTGGCCGTCATTACAGGTGCAAGGAGCTGTAGCGCGAGGAGTAAGCCTCTCGGCCGGTGTACAGCGTGAATAATCCGGGCCAGCTTTCCTCCCGCCATTTGAAAAATAACACCGAAGTCGCTAACGGAAAAAGGACAGGAGGAAGACTTGACGCTTATCGAGAAGCTCAAAACGAGAGCCAGCGTCTTAAAACGCGAGATCTTTGCCCTCTACCTGGCCACCCGAGACAAGCGCACGCCTTGGTACGCCAAGGCCTTTGTCGCTCGTGTGGTTGCGTACGCTCTGAGTCCTATTGATTTGATCCCAGATCCGATTCCGATCTTGGGCTACCTCGACGATCTCTTATTACTACCCATCGGCATCTATCTGGCTCTGAAGATGATTCCGGAACCGGTACTGGCGGAATGTCGTCAGAAGGCAGCAGCCTCTAGCACAAAACTACCGTGCAATCGGATAACGGCAGCCATAATCATCGCTTTATGGATCGCCGTTTTTATTCTCTTTACAAGTTTCGTAATAAGATTTGTAACTCGGTGATGGCGAGTTCCGAATCAAGCTGACAAAAAACTCCATTCATTGGTCAGACGGATTCAAGCAGCGGAACGGTTGCTCGCCGGCTTTATTGCCCGTTGCCTTTGCCATTTACGAAGCCTTCGGGACGGACCGTTACCAAACGTCCGGGCTGGCTGAACATGATCTTGGCCACCAGAGGTGAAATCGGCTTGCCAAACAGGCAATAACGCCGCTCATTCTGGCGCTGCCCATTCGCCCAAGCGGCAAATTCATCCGGCGTCGGGTTGTGTCCCAAATCAGCGGCGCACCGCCGCACGATGAACCCCAGCATCATCTTGGGAGCGGCTTTGTTGGAAGCGTGAGAATCACCCATGACTAACTAAAAAATATCCTAAACGTTGAAACCAAAAAGGCGGGGCAAGTGGAGGTCAGCCCGCCGGTAATCTAACCTCGTTCATTCAGGTCTAATCGACCATGTGAGTCGTCGCCTTCAAGTGTTTATCTACCGTTGTATACCCCTTCCACTGATCGACCAGCCAATAGCGGATGCCGAACTCGAAACGGAGCTCTTTCATATCTCTGTCGTAGGGATTGAAATGTTGATGGTGCAACATACCGGGAGGAACATGGACGGCGTCGCCTTGATTCCAGTCATAGCGCTTGCCGCCGATTTCAGAGTATCCATCGCCCTCCAAGGCGTAAAGATAGGCTTCGGGATGTGCGTGGCTGTGGCTCTTGGTATGCGGCAGGTCAACAAAGATCGAACTGATCGCCACGCCGGTAGCCTTGAAACCATTCTGCTTGCCGCTTCGACCCATGAGAAAATAGGTCGCGCCATGTTTCGATTCATCGGACTTTTCGAACTGTTTCTGGTGCATCGAGATGCGCCGGCCGTCTTCCGGCCAGTCTTGCGACTCCTCTTTTGGGAATTGGGCCAAAATTTTCGGATCGTTTTCGCCGCACTCGTCGAGCTGCTCCATCTTGCCCATGTAGACGTCAGCTTCAAGGTGCCAAGCCAGACCCGAAAGGTAACCGACAGGAACGCTACCCGTATTGAACAGCTGATGAGGTGATCGGTAGGGAATATGAAAAATCGTGCCGGGGAAAAAGTCGCAACGCCTGTCGTCCAGAATTATGAATCCTTCGCCGCTCTCGACGTAGATTGCTTCTTCGCCATGCAAATGTCTGCCCGTATGCCACCCGACAGGAATTTCGGCTCTCATCAGGCAGCTGCCGCCCGTCGGAAAGCCGAGCTCCGGCGCGATCATCAAGGCAGCCTTGTAATCTTGCGGCGTTCGCACCCATTTGAGATCTTTGGAGCGCGTGACTCGCGGGGCCTCATCGACCGTTTTCTGATTGTTTTTGGACCGTTCTAACCATGCGGTATAAAAATCGCTCATCTCTCCTCCTGTTGCTTCGCCTCAATAATCGAGAAACTAACGAAGGAGCTGTTTTTTGTCAATCTAGGCCCGGTTATCGTACACCCCAAATTTGCCGTTATCGCCAGAAATTGATACCAGCTGTGGCTAGTCGCCGTCGTTTGCAAGAGACTGAAAATGAAAAAAGTCCTATTCATTTTATCAGGGACCGTCCTTTTGCTCACCGGAGCGTTGACCTTTCGAACGATCCGGTTTGTATCCCGACAAATCGAAGTCCCACCCGAAAAAATGATCCGCCTCGATATCCAGTCGATCGTTGGTCGCCTTGCGAGAGCGATTCAATACCGGACGATATCCGGTCAAGATACCCCGAATTCGACCGGCGGAGAGTTTCAGTCCTTTCACAAATTTTTGGACGAATCATTTCCGGGAGTCAATAAACACCTGTCGAAAGAAACCGTCGGCGGCTACAGCCTTCTATACACGTGGAAGGGAGCCGACGAACGACTCAAGCCGATCCTGTTAATGGGCCACATGGACGTTGTACCGGTCGATCCGAAAAGCCAAAGAAGCTGGACCTACCCAGCTTTCTCCGGTCGCGTCGCTGACGGTTACGTCTGGGGGCGCGGAGCCATGGACGACAAGGTTAGCGTCCTCGGAATTCTCGAGGCTGTGGAGCACTTACTCGCGCAAGGATTTACGCCTCGACGAACGGTTTACCTCGCCTTCGGCCATGACGAAGAGATCGGCGGGGAAAACGGTGCTGCCAAGATCGCTGCGCTCTTGGCTTCCAGGAAAGTTGAACTCGAATGGGTTCTCGACGAAGGCGGGAATGTCACCGACGGCATCATTCCCGGCGTTTCCCGGCCTGTCGCCCTAGTCGGGATTGCGGAGAAAGGCTATCTCACCCTGGAACTCGCCGTCGAGAGCACCGGAGGGCATTCGTCAATACCGCCCGCACGGACGGCCATCGGCCTTCTCAGCAGCGCGATACACAAACTCGAACAGACACCGTTCCCGACGCGATTATCGGAACCGACTAGAAGGTTCTTCGAATTCATCGGACCTGAACTGGGATGGACTAAGAAAATGGCTCTCGCCAATCTCTGGTTATTCGAACCATTCGTCGAAAAGGAATTGGAAAAGTCGCCATTGACGGCCGCAATGATTCGGACAACTCAAGCGGCGACGATCTTTCAGGCCGGCGTAAAAGAAAACGTGCTACCCAATAACGCGAGAGCAGTCGTTAATTTTCGGCTTTTGCCTGGGGACACGATCGCCGCTGTTGTCGAACGGGTGCGCAAAATAATCGACGACCCGCGGGTAACCGTTGCTCTTTTGCCCGTACAGATGGAACCATCGGCCACTTCAGACAGTGAATCTAAAGCTTTCAGTTTGCTCCAGCGAGTCATTCGGCAAACCATTGGAGCCCCCATTGTCGCCCCATCATTGTTGGTCGCGGCGACGGACTCAAGACACTACGTCCAGCTTACCAAGAACGTGTTTCGTTTTCTGCCGATCACTTTACGCGCCGACGACGCCAATAGATATCACGGAATTGACGAGCGCATCTCGGTGAAAGATTACGAACAATGCATACGGTTTTACGACAAACTGATAGCGGATTCGAATTTGTAGTTGCCGACGCCTGGTCCGTGCACAGAGATCATAAAACCCTCGCCCCATGAGTCCTCTGAGTAGTTTCTACTCCAAGACCGGCTTTTTTGGCAGCTCTCTCATGCGCGCTCCCAGAAATAAAAACCCGAAAACAGCCAATATGACCGCGCCGGTTCCTACGGCGAACGGCGCACTTCTCCACTCGGCGAGAAAACCGGCCTGCATGCCGCCCAATTCCCGCAGGCCACCCGCCGTGAGGCCGTAAAAGCCCATAACGCGCCCGCGATACGCTTCGCCAACCGTCAATTGGATGGAGGTCTGAAGCAAAGTTTCAAAAACAGTGCTGAGGGCGCCGACCATCACGAGGCAGGCAAAACTGAACTCGAGGTGACGGCTCGCCCCGAAGGAAAAAAGCGCCGTTGAAAAAGCGATGAGCAGGGCGATCATGCGATCCCGTTTGGCCTCGACACTTCCCAGCGAAGCCAAGGTCAACGAACCGATGATGGTACCCAGCCCTGGAGCGGCGGAAATGAAACCGAAGCCCGACGCGCCCACGTTCAATATCTCCTTCGCGAACACCGGTAGCAAAGTGACATACGAGCGGCCAAGGATATTGTAAACCGCTGAAACAAGAAGAAAGGTGGCGATAATTTTCTGTCGTCGGATATAGCCGAAACCGTCTAGAAGACTCCGTATGACGGTCACCCGAGCGTTCTCGGCGCCCTGCGGCGGCACGTGAATGCGAAGCAAGGCCGCAATCACCGCGACATAGCTGATGACGTTGACGTAGAAGCAACCGTCGATGCCAATCCACCCTACTGACAAGCCCACGATGCTAGGGCCCAGGAGTCCGGCGCCATTCCAGGTAACCGCGTTCAAAGCTAAAGCATTAACAAGATCTTCGCGCTTTACCAGTTGAGGGATCAACGCTTGCCGCACGGGCTGCTCGAAGGCCCAGCTGGTTGACGTGATGGCCCCAAGCAAAAAGATGTGCCACACTTGAATGAGCTTGAACGAGACGAGCAGGGCCATGGCCAGAGCCGTTAAAGCCGAAATAACCTGAATCCAGAGCATCACCGCCCTCCGATCCAGGCGGTCGGACATGAGGCCTCCCAAAATGAAAAAGGACACCAGGAGCACCATCCGTAGCGAACTGAAAAGACCGAGATAAAAGGGCGAAGCGGTCAAGTCGAAAAGCAACCATCCCTGGGCGATACTTTGCATCCACGAGCCGACGTTCGAAACGAAGTAACTCCACCAGAACCAGAAATAGTCGGGATAGCTGAGGGCCCGGAAAGCCCCGGTTTTCTGAAAAGTTTTCAACGGCAGACGGATGCTCAGCTCATGTTGCGCTAGAAATTCGGAGGCGTTCCTTGCGAACGCAGCCGGCGGACCATAAGGCAATTAGGCGGGCACAATTCAGCTAATCAGAATGAGTCGAGCCACACTTAGCAAAAGCTCCGCGCACCCCTTCAATCTCACGGCTAGGAATTACGACCCACGCCTTTAATTCTGTTGAGGGAGCGTCTTTTCTGAAAGCAAATGCTTCTGGGCGAGAAATTCCCGGACCACATCCTTCGCTTGGCGCTTTTCCCCGTCCACCTGATAATTGAGCTTTCTCATCTCGTCGACCGACAATATACCGCCCAGCCGGTCCAATACGTCCCGTAGCTCCGGGTGCTCCTTCAGAATTGACTGTCGCGCCACCGGCACCGCATCGTAGGGAGGAAAATAATGCCGGTCGTCCACGAGCTGCACCAGCCCGTAACGGCTGATCAAGCCGTCTGTCGAGTTGCCGGCGATCAAATCCACCTGCTTCTCCGCCAGCGCGCGATAGGTCAGCGCTAGATCCATTTCACGTATTTCTTCAAAATGGAATCCATAAGTTCTTGCAAAACCGGGATAGCCGTCCGCCCGCGACATGAAATCCTGCCCGAACCCTGCGCGCCAGCGCGGCGAAATCTTCGCCGCATCGGTGATCGTCTTCAAACGCAGCTTTTGCGCGTCCTCACCGCGCACCAAAATGGCAAACGTATTGTTGAATCCCAGCGGTTTCATCCATTCTAGATTGAACCGGTTGGCGTATTCAGTCTTGACCCGCCGGTAGACTTCTTGTGGATCTTTGGAAGGCTGGCCTTTTAAGATCGCCAACAACGCCGTGCCAGTATACTCGACGTACATGTCAATCTCGCCGGCGACGAGCGCTTCGTGGGCAAGACTTCCGCCCAAATCAAAGCGCCTTTCTACGGTCAAAGCAGTATTGCTCTCGATGGCCTGTGCTAACAGTTCGCCTAAAATGACCTGCTCGGTAAAATCTTTCGAACCGACGGCGACGCGGCCTGATGTTTTTCCGTGGAAGAGATTCATGACAGTGAAAATCCCGACCACTGCGAACACCAACCCTGCGGTCCACAATATTTTCCGCGATTCTCTTCTGATTGCGTCACCGGCCTGCAAAAGGCGCTCGACGTAGCCGAGTAGTAGATCCGCAGCCAATGCGATCAAAGCGGCCGGCACCGCACCGGCGAGAATCAAAACGTTGTCGTTCATCCGGAGTCCGCGAAAGATATACCGTCCCAGGCCGCCCGCATCGATGGCCGCTGCGATGGTCGCCGTGCCGACGCAAATGACGGTGGCAACGCGTATACCCGCGATGATGACCCCGAGAGCCAGTGGAAGCTCGACTTGGAAGAGCAGCTGTCGGTCCGTCATTCCCATACCGCGGCCGGCTTCACGGATCGCTGGATCCACGCCGCTGATTCCGATAAAGGTGTTGCGAATAATCGGCAGCAAAGCGTACAACACCAGGGCGACGATCGCCGTCCGGGCTCCGATCCCACCGAGAATTCTCACGTGGAAGAGATAGATGTTGAGGGGAATCAGAAAGCCGAACAACGCCAAGCTCGGCACCGTTTGCATGATATTGGCGAAGCCCAACACCGGTTTGCTAAGGTTCGGCCTTCGGGTCAACAAGATTCCCAGCGGGACACCGATAAGAATGGCGATCCCCATGGAGATGATCACGAGAAAGAGATGCTCCATGATCAAGTCAGAGAGCTCCCGATGGTTACCGAGCAGGAATTGGAGAAGATTCACGAAAGATTCCCGGCGGGCTGAGGATCATGAAAACACTCAGCGAAGGCTCGTGCTTCAGGATCGTCCGACTGCAAAAGATCATCGGGCGGCCCCAATAGGATCATTCGACCCTCTCGTATCAAGCCGATGCGAGAAGCAAGCATGAAGGCTTCCCGCACGTCGTGGGTTACGAAGACCATGGTCTTTCTTAGGCGCTCCTGGAGCGAGCGGAATTCCTTTTGTATCTCTCGCCGTGTGATCGGATCTAACGCCCCGAAGGGCTCATCCAGGAGAATGACGGGCGGGTCCGCCGCTATAGCCCGCGCCACACCGACTCTCTGCCGCTGCCCGCCTGACAATTCTCGCGGGAAACGGCTGGCGAAGCGATCGGGATCCAGCCCCACGAGCATCAGTAATTCCCGGGCCCGAGCCGTGATTTGATCCCGAGCCCATCCCTCCAACCGCGGGACTACCCCGACATTTTCTTCCACGGTGAGATGCGGAAATAGACCAATTTCTTGAATCACGTACCCGATCCGTCGGCGCAACTGAATCGGATCCCACGCCAAAGTTGATTTTCCTTCGACCCTGACTTCCCCTTCCGTAGGGTCGATCAAGCGGTTGATCAACTTCATCGTGGTCGTCTTCCCGGAGCCGCTTCGGCCGAGAAGGACGAGCGTCTCGCCCCGATTCACCTGCAAGGTCAGATCGGAAAGAAGCGTCCTGCCGTCGGGTAAGCGAAAACTGACGTCGGCAAACTCGATACTCTTCTGGGTTTCCATAGTTTAGTCGATGTTTAACACGGCCGCGGCTAGACATTCCAGCAATTTTTCCTCTATAGTTTCCTGTGGAACATGCAACACGAAAAATCACCCTCGCCCTTCTCCGCAGACAGCCAGCCGCTTTGGCGTTTGACCGAGCCGTCGATCTGGTCTCTCGCGCACAGCGATTCTAAGGAAGACCCGGCGCGATCGATCCTGCGAACCCTGTGGGATCAGCCGCGCTGGTTGGAAGCCTACCACTTGTATGACGACCGCGGATCGGAACTGTTCGAACGGATTTGCGAACTTCCGGAATACTACCTGACCCGCACGGAAAACTCGATTCTCGAAAAGAACGGGCCGCGGATGATAGCTCACGCCCCTGTGACGTGTATCGTGGAGCTAGGCGCGGGCTCGGCCAAGAAGACGACGCATCTGCTGCGCGCCCAAATCGAGCGGCGCGGCACGGGAATCTTTGCGCCCATCGACGTGAGCTTGCCCGGACTCCGGGCATGCAGAGATTTTGTCCGGCAGAATCTCCCTCGGATTGAGTTTCACGGTTTGCACGCGCGCTACGAGGACGGCCTTTCCAGCATCGATAAAAATCTGCCGACCTTGTTTGTCTTTCTCGGCGGCACCATCGGAAACTTCAATCCGTCCGACTTCGTGCGCTTCTTTAGTTTGTTATCGGCGGCCATGGGACCGCATGATTATTTTCTTCTTGGAGCAGACCGGATAAAAGCCGTCAAGGTCTTGGAGCCGGCTTACGCCGATTCTCAGGGACTCACGGCGCAGTTCATCCTCAATGTGTTTCACAATATCAACCGTCGCACTGGCGGCAATTTCGATCTCGGCAACATGCGCTATCATTCTTGGTATAACCCGGAATGGGCGCGCATCGAGATGTACGCAGTCTCCCGCGCTGCTCAGGAGATTCGCTTTCCTTCTTTCGGCGCGTCGTTTCGTTGGGACAAAGACGCCAGGATCCTTGTTGAGATCAGCCGTAAATTTGATCCTGTGCGCCTGCAAGAACAGTTGGGCTTTTTCGACTTGATTCCCGTGGAACACTTCACCGATCCCGACGATTGGTTTTCACTACTGCTGTTCAAGAAAATGGCTTGAGCGGCTTGTCGGCTCCCTCATTTATCCCCGTCATCGGGGAAGGCTGACGGGGAGCGCCAGACAGCAAGGGCTTTCCATTTCTGCGAGATTTAATATTTCGGAGTTACCCGGCCCGGGGCAGCTCTTGCAGCGCCACCGGCCCAGACAATTGCTGGACGGCGGCGGCGAAGTAGTTACCTTGAAAACTCTGCGCTTGTTGACGGAAAATCAGTGGCAAACGATTCCAGGGGATGGCGGGATTTCGGTGATGAATGCCGTGGAAATTGAAATTCAGCAGAACGCCGGCCATAAGCTTCGGGAGCCTTAAATTGCTCGCATAAAGAATATCATTGACCGGTGTTCGGTAGTGGTACACGTTGTCGAGAAACGAAATCAACAATCCGCGAGCTACCAGTACCGAAAGCAGCAACCACCAATAAGTTCCATAGCACACTAGCGAGAGCCCAAACCCCGTGAAAATGAACAGGCCATCGATGCGAATCTCCCGCACAGCTGCGTCCTGGGTCCAGTTCTGCATCAAAATTCCACTGACGCCGTCCGGCTTCACAAACCGGTCTTTGAATCGTCGAAGCGAACTGCGGGGAAGAAAAAAGAGCAGCGGGCTCAGGAATTCCACCAGGTAAAGCCCGCCCAAGATTTGAAAGTAATAGCCGAACGCGGCGACGAGAACCGAGGTGTTTTCTTTATCATACAATTCGGTAGCTTCAATGGGGGTGCGGTTTAGCTTGTGATGCAAAAGGTGACTCACGCGCAGAATCCGAAAGGGCGAACCGAACATGATGGAAAGCGCTCTTCCGAGCACCAGGTTGGTATTGCGCTTTGGGTGCAAAAGATCGTGAATCGCCTCGTGGATGAGACTCCAAAAGGGATTGTTCAGAACTGCTAAAGCTAGCAGAGTCCATGCCCATCGCCCATCTAGCGGCAGCAACCACATGGGCAAAACAAAAAACTGATATAGATGAATAGCCGTGTAACAGACCGCCAGCGAAATATTTACGGCGATGGGAATCCCACTCGCATGGGTGATAATTTTCGCCGGAGGATGCGCTGCCATCAGAATTGAATTCCCAATGTCGACTTTAGGGGAGAAAGGCTTAAAAGAACGATAAATCCAAAAACCGCGATCACCGCTCCCGATATCCTATGGATGCACCCCAGAAGCTGCGCGTTGAACCTGTCACGATAGGCTGTCAAGCCCACAAACATCACCACCCACCAGAGGGTGGAGCCGATGAAGACCCCGAGGGTTAACACCGCTGCAGCGAGATAATGCCCGCTCAGACTCTCGACGCCCCAACCGGCGTAGATTGCCATAAACGAAAGAATCGTCACCGGGTTTGAAAAAGTCAGGAGGAACGTGGTCGCGTATGCGCTCAATAGGCCATTAATATTGCTCGCCGGCGACGACTCCTCGCTCGGGTTGGTTCTGTAGATCTTGAACCCCAGATAACAGAGGATTAGACCTCCGACCAAGCGGAGTAGCATCTGGTGACCCAACAAAAAAGTCGAGATCAGTGAAATTCCGAGAGCCGCGATTCCCGCCGCCAGCGCGTCCGCGGTAGCGACACCTAATCCCGAGAAAAAGCCGCTTGCCGGACCCAGGGACAATGCCCGGTTTATACACAGCAAGCCAAGTGGCCCAACCGGCACCGCAACAACGAATCCGATGACGATACCCTCAATTAAGAGATGAACTGGCATTCGTGATTTTACCGGGACCGTTGAACATTCCTGAAAGAGCGAAAGTCGGTGAGAGATTACCGACGGATCGACGTTTAAGACCGATCATAGCGGAAAAAGCCGTTCCGAAAACCCTACGCAAAGAAAATAGCTTTGGCAAGGGAAACTTGCCACGTTGATCACCGTGTGCCAGATTGTGGATTCGATGAATAGAGCGCGGACCTTCCAACGTCGAGGCATCGTTGAAGGCTTCTTTGGCCCGCTCTGGAGCATGTCGCATCGTAAGGCATTGTTTGAATTTGGCACGGCTCGAGGAATGAACACCTATCTTTACGCTCCTAAGGACGATCCGTATCATCGCGCTCGCTGGAGACAACCCTATCCGCCCAAGCAGTGGCAGGATCTTTTGCGGTTGATTCGACATGCTCAGAAGCGGCGAATCGATTTCGTCTATGGATTTCACCCCGGTAAGGGGCTTTGCTTTTCCGATGACAAACCCGTCGAGATTCTCCTGGCGAAGGCTCGGCGTTTCTATGATGCCGGCGTACGTACCTTCGCCGTGTTGTTCGATGACATACCCTCCCGTTTAGAGCACGAAATTGACCATAAGAATTATGCAGAGAGCCTGGCGCGAGCTCAGGGGAGCTGGTTACAAAAGATTCATGAACGGCAGCCAGGCACATGGCAAACCGTCGAATGGTGGATCTGCCCCTCTTACTATACACCTGATCCCTTGCTCGCACGAGTCTACGGCGACTTTGAGCCTCATTTCCTTGACACCCTCGCCGAATATCTTCCAGCGAACGTCGCCTGTTTCTGGACCGGCCCATTGGTTGTTTCCAGGAAAATTACGCTCGCTCATGTGCGAAAGGTCGCCAAGCAGCTCAAGCACAGGTTGATCCTTTGGGATAATTATCCGGTCAATGACCTCTCCATGAGTGACGAGCTCCATATCGGCCCGCTCTTAGGTCGAGACTCCCGCCTTCCGCAAGCTCTTTACGGTTATCTCAATAATCCATTGCTGCAAGAAGAGTTGAGCTTCATTCCTCTGGCTACGTGCTTCGATTACGCCGCCAACCCCGGAAACTACCGGCCGGACGCAAGTTGGTCGAAAATCGTCGTGAAGCGCTTTGGAATCAAAGCCCTTCCCCATTGGCAGCGAATTCGGAGCTTCTGTGAGGCAAGCCAACGAGCGAAAAAAAACCAGAGATCGACGCGATTATCACCCGCTGACCGCGTTCGTTTGAAGGCCGCTCACGACTATATCCGAGAGCATCAAAGACAAAAATGGTCGCGCGAGATTGAACCCTGGCGAGATCTGATGGAGAAAATGTTAAGCTAACACTTTGGTGAATTGTCATATGTAACTTTTTGCGATAGATGACGATGCATAGAATAAAGCAGGAGCGATCCCATGGCATACCAAGACAAATTCGTTCAGATCGATGGGTTGAAAACTCGTTATATCGAAGATGGCGCGGGACCTGCCGTCATTCTGTTACACGGCGCATCTCTCGGTTCATCGGCTGATGTTTTTGAGCGCAACCTTAAGCCGCTGGCCGCCGCTGGCGTACGCGCCATTGCTTACGATCAGCCCGGCTTTGGTTTGACCGACAATCCGAGCGATTACTCGGTTGCCTATCGCACTCGCTTCATCATGATGTTCATGGACGGTCTCGGTATCCAAAGCGCGGCGCTCGTAGGCCACTCCCAAGCGGGTAATATGGCCGTGGGACTGGCTTTTGAATATCCGCAGCGAGTCTCCAAGGTCATGATCGTCGGAACCGGCAGTCTCTTGCCCCCCTTGCCGGAAGGTCAGAAACAGAAGGGACCGGCCGATGGAGAAGAAGGCACAGCCGCGGAACCCACGGTCGAACAAACACGCGCGCTTCTCGAGCACAATCTTTTCAATCATCGCCTAATAACTCCGGCAGTGCTCGAGCAACGCCAACGCATGAGCGTGGGGAAAAATTTTGAGGCATTTTTAAAGCGCGGTCAGGCGCGTCAGGGCGGTGGGGGAAAAGATTCGAAACCGATGTGGCAAAGATTAGTCGAGTTCCCCTGCCCTTTGTTGTTGATGTTCGGCAAGAACGACCGCGCCGATGCTTTTGAACGAGCTACGTTGCTCAAGGAAAAATATCCTCAGCTTAATCTCCACATTGTCGACCACTGCAAACATTTGGTTCAGTGGGACGCCATGGACCAGTTTCACAAGCTCGCGGGAGAGTTTCTGCCGAATCGGTGAGGGATCTCGGCAAACTCCAACGCAGTCTCTCATGGCGACTTCACCCATCAGCTCGACACCCGGACAACCTGTTCAAAGCGCAATGACCCGCGGCGATCTGATCGATATCATGCGCGAATTTCGCTCGCGCACTTTGGATCTGGTCGTCGATCTCAGCGACGAGCAAATGATCGGTCCGCGCCTGCCGATCGTCAATCCTCCGCTGTGGGAAATCGGCCACGTCGCCTGGACCCAGGAATTCTGGGTGCTGCGTCATATACGCAACCATCAGCCGCTGATGGAGGGCAGCGATCACATCTATAATTCTACCGACGTCGCTCACGACAGTCGCTGGGAGCTCCTTCTCCCGTCGCGCCAGGATACTTTGCGCTACATGGAAGCAGTGCTCTCGCGAGCCATCGGCGAGCTCGATGGCGTCCGTGATCTTTCCTCGGACGAGTTCTATTTTTATCTTTTAGCCACCTTTCACGAGGGAATGCATGCCGAGGCGCTGACTTATACTCGACAAACCCTCGGTTACGCCGCCCCACGTTTCACCAATGCCCAACCCAAAGTCACTGATCATCACCCGCTGGTTGCGTTTCGTCCGGACGATGTTGAGATTCCTGGCGGAACCTTTGTAATCGGCGGCACCCCGGACTTCCCTTTCGTCTTCGACAACGAAAAATGGGCACACCCGCTGGAGCTTAAATCGTTCCGCATCGCGCGCGCTCCCGTGACCAATGGTGAATTTCTTGCCTTCGTCGAGGATGGCGGTTACCGCAAGCCGCAATTTTGGAGCGCTGATGGATGGCGCTGGTGGGAACTTGGCGGCACACCTCGACTGGAGAGTTCCTTCGCCAAATTTTTTAACCAGGACGTGAAGCAATCTCCGCAACCCTCTGGGTCTAAAGACAAACTGGATCACCCGCTCTATTGGCAACGGGAAGCCAGTGGCCGCTGGCGGCAGCGCATCTTCGATCATTATGTTCCGCTCAATGAGAAGCTTCCCGTCATCCACGTGAGTTGGTATGAAGCCGAGGCGTACTGCAAGTGGGCTGGACGCCGGTTGCCCTCGGAAGCGGAATGGGAAATCGCGGCATCTGCGGAGCCATCCCCGGATGGTCGTGGAATCAACCAGCATCGACGGCGCTTCCCGTGGGGTGACGATCCTCCCACCCGCGAGCGGGCCAACTTGGATTGGCGGAACTTGGGTCTTGTGGAAGTCGGCGCTTACCCAGAGGGTGATAGCGCCTTCGGCTGTCGCCAGATGATCGGCAATGTTTGGGAATGGACGGCAGACAATTTTGCGCCCTATCCAGGTTTTATTGCCGACCCTTACAAGGAATACTCAGAGCCTTGGTTCGGCACCCATAAAGTGCTGCGCGGCGGCTGCTGGACGACACGTTCTCTCCTCATTCGCAACACCTGGAGAAATTTCTACACCCCTGACCGCAATGACGTCTGGGCCGGGTTTCGCACCTGCGCGAGATAATCGGAAAACGTGAAAATCCAAGTGATCACTCCAGCGCCGTTGGGCGTGAAGAACGGCAACAGCATAACCGCGACCCGTTGGGCCGGCATCCTGCGCGAACTCGGACACCGTGTCGCCCTGGATCACACGTATCGAGGCAAGCCTTGCGATCTCCTGATCGCGCTGCACGCGCGGCGCAGCTTTGACTCCATCGAGCGATTCCACGAAACCTATCCAGATCGGCCGCTGATTGTGGTACTCACAGGGACCGATCTGTATCGCGACATTCATCGCAATCGTCATGCGCAACGATCTCTCCAATTGGCGACTCGGCTGGTGGCCCTGCAACGGATGGCTTATAAAGAGCTTCCCAAACGGCTTCACTCAAAGACGCGAATCATCTATCAATCGGCGGCCTCCTACGCTGCAAAGGCGCCGATTGCTAAAAATGCGGTCTTCAAAGTCTGTGTGATCGGCCACCTGCGAAAAGAAAAAGATCCGTGCCGCACCGCGATGGCCGTGCGCAAGCTTCCCGCTTCGTCGCGCATTCATGTGCTTCATATCGGCCGCCCATTGGACGAGGCTCTTAAAAAACGCGTGTTGGTCGAAGCGGCGCGCAACCGCCGTTACCGCTGGGTTGGCGAGTTGCCACACTCGAAGACGCGCCGGATTCTGGCCCGAAGTCACCTGATGGTCATTACATCGTTGATGGAAGGAAGCGCGAACGTGCTCTCTGAGGCCCTGGCCTCCTCCGTGCCGGTGATCGCCTCCAAAATAAGTGGCTTGATTGGCACCCTCGGTGAAAATTATCCGGGATATTTTCAAGTCGGACGGACTGAAGAGCTCACTAAAATTTTACACAAAGCTGAAAGCGACAGCCGCTTTTACAAAACCCTCAAGCAACGCTGCGCCTCGTTGCGGAATCTGGTCGCTCCCGAGCGTGAACTCCAGGATTGGAAAGCCTTGCTGCGCGAGCTGGGGTAGCGTCGATCAGATTCCGTGAAGTGCGCCCCGGACCGCGAAGGGCTACTCCGGGGATGCTTTTGTTGATGAAGGACCCTGGTTATCGCCCTCTTGAATCCAATCTTTCACCCAGGGAAGAAACAGGTACGCTGGCAGCGCTAGCAAAAACGTAAGCGCGAAATAATTGCCGTAACCGTAGCGCTCGGCGCCCAAGCCGCTAATGCCGCCAATGAGACGCCCTGTAAGAGAGAAGATCGAGGACAAAAACGCATACTGAACGGTGGCATGTTCCTTCTGGCAAACATTCATTAGAAAAGCCAAGAAAGCCGCCGTACCGAGTCCGCCGCACAGCGATTCAAACATCGACGCGCCATACAACCCGAAACGTCCTAAATTTAACCAATCCACGAAGGAATAGCCGAGGTTTGATACAGCCTGCAGCAAGCCAAGGAACCAGACACCATGAAAGATTCCATACCGGGATACGAAAGCTCCTCCCGTCAACGCGCCGACAACACTGAGAACGATTCCGAAGGTCGTCGGGAATAGGCCGATCTGAAACATCAAGTCATCACGAATCGGCCATATCGATTTGCCGTAGTCGACCCAGAACGGCTTCACCATCGGGCCAATGGCGAATTCGCCGAGCTTGTAAGTCAGAACAAACAAAACCAGCGGGATCACGCGCCAAGTTCCCGCCCAACCTAAAAAACCTCGAAGCCAGTGTTCACGCGCTTCCTCCGGTAAATTCAGCAGTGGAATGGCGGTCATCGACAGCCCTAAAATGGCAAATAGGGCGGCGGCCAGGATGAACAGCAAGCTCCATTCGAGCACCGCAGCGAGAAACACCGTGCCGCCGCCGAAGACGACGAGAGCCACTCGGTAGGCTGATGCTCGGACGCCGTTAGCGGCGCCCTCTTCTTCACGTTTGATCAAGCCCACCGAGTAGGAATCGATAGCGACATCTTGCGTCGCTGATAAGGTCGTCAACCCAAGTATAAGCAGCAAAACAATCCAACCGACGCCGGCGACATCGAGAAAAGGCAACGCCAACAACACACCGGCAATTCCCAACATACAGGCCGAGACCCAGATACGGCGATCACCGTAGCGGTGTAACAAAGGAGACCAAAAAAATTTGAGGGAGTAAGGCAGTTCTAGCAGCCGAAGCCCGCCGATCATCCGTAGCGATACTCCGTGCAAACGCAGATAAACCGGCAGCACCTCCCATAGAATCGCCGCCGGCGCCCCCTGAATGAAGTACAGCAAGGCCACGACGCCGAGCTTTTTTTGAGTTTCACGGGGGCGCCCATGAGCGCCCAAAAGAGTCCAGAAGCTAAATTTCATATCGAGATTTGACCAGAAAAATATATTGCATCAGCCGTAGCAGATATTCCCGTCTAGATAAAGACATTCCCGCTCAAAACGCTTTCACAATAAGTTCACTTCACGGTTAACGTTCCTTAACACCTGTCTGGCAAAACCCACCCGTCCGCAAAAAATTCATCAAGGAGGTCCATTTATGAAAACACGTATCAAAAGCACGGAGGAGGCCACGGGTGCGAGTGACACAATAGAAGGGGCTATGTCTCGGCCATTCGCCCGACGTACTTTTCTAAAAGGGGCGCTTGCCACAGCTCCGCTGTTGCTTATGGATCCGGCGAGATTGTGGGCAAAGAAGGCCGAGCCGGACGACGAAGATAACATTGGGCCCAGCACAACGACCGAGCCGTATCTGATCCCCAGCATATTGAGGTGGCGCGTCACAGCCCGAAGTTCTTCGACCCGACTGGCTCCGCTTTTATCACATCTGATGAAGAATCGTCGGGAGTCATCGACGCCGAAGATATTCTCGGTAAAGGTTGGTTCCTACTCGATGTCCAAGCCCATCGGGTGAATCCCGATCCGGAACTCGTCGAGGGGGGACAACTCTTGGCGATGTTTGTGGATCCAAGCATCGGTGGCGGTGAGGATGACGACGAGGGCGAAAACTAGCAATACGCGATCTTTCGACCGCAAACGATAGGGCCTCGGTAAGCGAGGCCCTGATCCCTTCCGTACAAGATCCGAATTTCATCACAGCTTAATAAGACCTTAACTCTCGCCTAACAACATGAGCGTCTACTACAGATAAAAGGAGGTGGATTATGGAACAAATAGAGTT